>Ga0187894_10001945_pt1 | contig 25602 bp, 25 predicted proteins | sample GBC1701081metaG_FD_136650 | JGI IMG/M metagenome (GOLD analysis project Ga0187894, IMG submission 136650) | White microbial mat communities from a lava cave in the Kipuka Kanohina Cave System on the Island of Hawaii, USA - GBC170108-1 metaG ... | reverse complement strand
GCGAAGGTGAACGTGAACGGCGGCGCGATCGCGCTCGGCCACCCGATCGGGGCGACCGGCGCGATGCTGATCGGCACCGTGCTCGACGAGCTCGAGCGCCAGGACAAGACGACGGGTCTGGTCGCGATGTGCACCGGCGGCGGGATGGGAACGGCGACGATCGTCGAACGGATCTGAACGCCGCTCAGGGCTTTCCCAGGAAGTCCATCTTGCCGAGCTCGACGCCGCCTTGGCGCAGCAGCGCGTAGGTCATCGTCGCGTGGAACAGGAAGTTCGGCAGCGAGAGCCGCTTCAGGAACGTTTCGCCGTTCACCGTCAGCGCGCCATCGGGGCGCGGCAACGTGATTTCGCGCGTTTCGGAGCCTTCGAGCTTCGCGGGCGAGAAGCTGCGCACGTAGTCGATGGTCTTCTGGATGCGCGCGCGCAGCTCGTCGAGCGTCTTCTCGTCGTCTGCCCACTTCGGCGCCTCGACGGCCGCGAGCCGCGAGAGGCAGCCCTTCGCCGCATCGCTGGCGATCTGGATCTGGCGCGAGAACGGAAGCATGTCGGGAGTCAGCCGCACGCCGACGAAGTTGTTGGGATCGAACTTCTTGGCCTTCGCGTGTGCCTCGGCCTTGTCGAGCCAGGCAAGCATGTTGCTCAGCATCTGCTCGAAAATCGGGACCGTGGCGGCGTGCATCGAGAGCGGCATGGATCTCCTCGGGCTGGGCGGCGCGCGCCGACGCTAGCCCCGCGCGGCCGTGCTGGACACGCGAGTCAGACGCGATCCCTCGCCAGAGCCTCGGCAGCGCGGGGCCGCCGAAACGGGTAGGCCAGCTGGCGCCAGAGTCCGGCCGGAACCGGCTCTTCGCCCGCACCGAACTCGGACGGTGCACGGCCGGCGGGCATGTAGTACGTGCCGAACAGCAGATCCCAGAGCGGCAGCAGGCCCGCGAAGTTCTTGTCGCGGCCCTCGGCGTCCGAAGTGTGGTGCCAGCGGTGGAAGCGCGGCGAGCTGACGACGCGGCGCAGCGGTCCGAGATCCCAGCCGACGTTGGCGTGGATTCCGATCGCGTAGAGCGTGAGCAGCGGCGCGACGACCGCGAACACGCGCGGATCGAAGCCGACGAACAGCAGCGGCACCGCTTGCGCGACGCTCATCGCCGCCTGGTTGAGCGGATGGAGGCGAACCGACGAGAGCCAATCGAGCCGGGGCGACGAATGATGAACGGCATGCAGGCCCCAGAGCGGCGGCGCATGGAAGGCGCGGTGCATCCAGTAAGAGATGAAGTCCGCGAGCACGAGCCCTAACAGCAGCTGCACGGCGAAGGGTAGGGCGGCGAGCTGCGCGCGCCCGAGCTCCCAGCCGAGCGCAGGTACGCGGCCTGCGGTGACCTCCGCGCGCAGCTCCGCCAGCGAGCCGCCGCTCGCCCACACCAGCACAGTTACGGCAAGGCCCACCGCAATCCGCGTGAACGTGCGCGAGACGAGCGGCGTGAAGAACCAGTACGCGAGGTCGGTGCGGAAGTCGCGGCGTCGGAAGAACGCCGGCGCGTCGACGCTGCGGAAGCGCGCCTCGAGCCAGGCGAACAGCGCCGCGAGGCACGCGAACGCGATCGCCAGCCCGACAAAGCTCGCCTCGCCCTTCATCGGCTCTCGCTCCCCCCTCACCTCCGTATCGGCTGCACGTACAGAATGGTGTCGCCATCGTGCAGCGTGTAGGACGGCCCGTCCTGATAACCGTTCGCTGCGCGATAGGCGCGCAGCGCCGGGATCACGCGCAGCGCGCCGACCACGTAAGAGAGCGGGTGCTTCCACGGGAAGCGCACCGTCAGCGCGGCTTCGGCGGGCAGCGTGCGCTGGAGGAACGAGGCGTCGAGTGATGCAGCCCGCGCAGCGTCCGCCTCGCCCACCGCAAAGCCGATCTCGTTGCGTTCGCGGCTGCCCTCCGGGTAGTAGAGGTCGAGCGGCTGCAGCTGCGTGACGCCCGCCGCGCGCAGCGCCTCGCCGACCTGATCGGTAATCAGGCCGACCTGCACCGGATCCGCGCCGTGCATCGTGCGGTAGACGAAGTGATGCGGGCCGACGCTGCGCTCCTCGACCCGCACGCGCGTGAACGCGCCGAGGAACGTCGCTGCGGCGAGCAGCGCGAACCCGAGCAGCAGCGCGAGCGCCCCGGCGATCCTGATCAAGCGCTTCCTCCTCGCCTCGAGGCCGAAACGCCCGAGCGCATCTTCTCACGCAACGGCTCGCGTCGCGCTCGCGAGAGTGGATAATCGGCCGATGCCGTTCCGCTCCCGACGCCTCGCGCGCACGTTCGTCGCGGGCATGGTCGCGGCGCTGCCGCTGGTCGCGACGCTCGTGATCCTCACCTTCACGGTGCGCTTCGTGGTCTCCTGGCTCGGTCCCGGGAGCGTGCTGGGCCGCGCGCTCAGCACACTGGGCGTGCGGATCGCGGGGTCCGAGCTGGCGGGCTACGGGATCGGCCTCGCGCTCGTGGTCGCAGCGATCTTCGCGCTCGGGCTGCTCGCGGAGAGAGGTTTGCAGCGCGGCTTCGAGGCGACCGTCGATGCGTTCATGCAGCGCATCCCGATCGTCCGCAACATCTACGACACGATCGACCGCTTCGTCGGGATGCTGTCGCGCCGCGAGGGCGACGGGCTGCGCTCGATGAGTCCAGTCTGGTGCGATTTCGGCGGAGCGGGCGGCGCGACGGTGTTAGGGCTGCTTTCGTCTCCCGAGCCAATCGAGATCGGCGGCCAGCGCTTTCGCGCGGTGCTGATTCCGACCGCCCCGGTCCCGATCGGCGGCGCGCTGATCTACGTGCCGGAGGCGTGGGTAAAGCCCGCGCAGATCGGCATGGAGGGGCTCACCAGCATCTACGTCTCGATGGGCGTGACGTCGAGCCAATATCTCGGCGCGGGCGAAAAACGTTAGGTGGATCGTGCCTCTCACGATCGCCGCATCGCCTGGCGCGTGGCCTGCGTTGTTACGGTGCTGCTCGCGCTGTTCCACCGCGGCCACTTCATGTCGACCGACGAGCTCGGCATGTACTTCCAGACGAAGTCGCTGGCCGAAGACTTCTCGCTCGCGGTGCCGACGCGTGTGCATCTCGCGTTTCGCGGCCGCGACGCGCGCAGCTACAGCCAGTATGTGGTCGGACAAGCGCTGCTTGCGGCCCCCCTCTATTCGCTCGGCAAGCTGTGACATGCGCTCGATCCCGCATTTGGGGATCTCTGGCTCGTGCGCACCGCGCTCGGCTGGCCGGGACAGCCGGGCCAGCCCGCGCTCGCGGCGTTGCTGCTCGCGCTCTGGGGAGGCTGCTTTACGGGCCTCGTGCTGAGACTGCGCCGCGCACTCCGCGAGGCGCGCAGCGACTGATCAGGCAGCGCTGCCGCCGTCGCGCCGTCGGATGCCGAGCATGCTGTAGACGAACGAGGCGAGCACCGTCTGGACGCCGACCGCGACGAGCGTGGCACCGAGCACCGTCGGCTTCAGCATCGCCGCGCTGTCGTCCGGCTCCCAGCCCGCGCGCGACCAGCTGACCAGCTGACCGACGATCAACGCGACGCCGCCGAGCACGCACAGCGCGCCGAGCGCGATGCCGCGCTCGAGCGTGAGGAACGCGAACGAGCGCTCGAGGCGCGGCGCCGGCGGCCCGAGCTCCTCCACCAGCGCGAAGATGCGCATCGCGAACGCCGTCGTGATCGTGCCGTAGCCCACCGTGATCAGCAGGCTGCCGATCAGCATTCGATTCACGTCGCGTACGAACACGCCGCCGTCCGCGATGCCGAGCTGCCCGAGCACCATCAACACGACGCCGATCGCCGCAAGCAGCGCGCCGGGCGCCATCAGCGTCCAGCGCGGCGAGAGTGTCAGCAGGAAGCGCAGGTGTCGCCAGCCATCGTGCCAAGTTTGAAGGTGCGGCGGCCGCCCGCGCCCGTCGGGCCGCAGCGTCACCGGCGCTTCCGCGATGCTCAGCCGCCGCACGCCCGCCTTGACGACGATCTCGCTCGCGAACTCCATGCCGGTCGTGCGCAGCCCCATAACCTGATAAGCCTCGCGCGTCAGCGCGCGCAGCCCGCAGTGGAAGTCCGAGACCGGCACGCGAAAAATCCGGCGCCCGAGGAACGAGAGCACCGGGTTGCCGAGGTAGCGATGCAGGAACGGCATCGCGCCCGGCTCGATGCGGCCGGCGAAGCGCGAGCCCATCGCGAGGTCGGCGCCGGCGCGCAGCTTCTCGAGCAGCCGCGGCGCCTCGCGAAAGTCGTAGGAGAGGTCCGCGTCGCCCATCACGAGCAGCCTGCCGCGCGCTGCCTCGAAGCCCGCCATCAGCGCGCTTCCGTAGCCGCGCTCCGGCACGTGGATCACGCGCGCGCCGGCCGCCGCGGCGAGCCGGTCCGAGCCGTCGCTCGAACCGTTGTCCGCGACGACGATCTCGGCAGCGAGTCCGTGCGCAGCGATGCATTCCTGGATCTCGCGAATGCAGGCCTCGATCGTCTCCGCCTCGTTCAGGCAAGGCAACACGAACGAGACTTCCGGGCCCGCTGCGGTCACGTCGCCATTATGCACGCATGTGCCACATACGGCAGCATGATCAGCGACGGCGCTCGGCTGCCTGCGAGCGCGCCGTGCAAAGGCCCCGCAGTGGAAGTGCAGATGTCACGAATCGAACCGAGTGATCGCGCGCGGAGCGAGGCGGACGAGAAGGCTTTCTTCGCGCGTTATTACGCCGAGCAGCGCTACCACCCGGTAGGTTGGCGCCTGCGCATGCAGCGCGATCTACGCGTGCTGCGGGAGGCGGCGGGCGCGCGCGGTCTCGGCAACGTGCTCTCGATCGGCTGCGGCGACGGCGCGTTCGAGCTGCTGATGGCGGAGCACGCCGCGTCGGTGCTCGCCGTCGATCTCTCGCCCGAGGCGATCGCCGTCGCGCAGCGCGCGCGCGACGCGAGCGGCGCGAGCGGCGCGGCCAATCTCGAGTTTCGCTGCGTGTCGTTCCGCGATCTTCCTCGGCACCAGAACTTCGACACCATCGTGTGTCTGGCGTTTCTGCATCACGTGCCGGCGGCCGAGCTGCCGGGATTCCTGCTCGCCTGCCACGACCAGCTCGCGCCGGCCGGGCTGTTCTTCTCGCAGGATCCCAACGTGAACGGCGTGCTGCGCGCGATCGGGCGCTTGGTGCTCGGCCGCGGTTACGACAAGTACCACTCGCCCGATGAGCGTGAGCTCGATCCGAGCGAGCTCGCGAGCCAGCTGCGAGACGCAGGCCTGCGCGACGTGGCGCTGCGTCACGTCGACCTGACGTTGATCCCCGCTTGTTATGTGATCCGGCGCGGCCCGGGCCTCCCGCTGCGCCTGCTCGCCTCGCTGGATCGCGCGTGGTGCGCGACGCCGCTCGCGCCGTGGAGCAGCGGGTTTGCGGCGTGGGGACGGCGCGCGGGTTAGGAGGGGGACGTTGGTTGGTGCCTCGCCGAGCGCGGCCACCAACGAACCTCGCACGAAAGCTGAGCTCGCTGCTGCCAGAGCGCGCGGTCATCGCCCACCGGGATCAGAGCGGGGGTTGAGGCAGGCGTGCTGCTGCCACATGACGGCAGCAAGTGTCCGAAAGTGACCGTCTGCTGACACTCTCTGTCACCACCTCGGACTACTGTTGCTGCTCCCCGCGAACCCTCCTCCTCCCCTCAAGCACCTGTAATCCATCACGAAATGTCGAGGAGACTCCGATGGCTTGCCCGATTGTCTGGTTCGAAGCGGTGGGGCAGCATGCTGACAAGCTGCATAGCTTCTACGGCGAGGTGCTCGGTTGGCGATTCGACCCCAAGCGCGCGGCGCCTTCTCTGCCCCCTACTGCCAGTCCGCGCAGTGTCGCGCGGGCCGCATCGGCTCCCACCGACGAGCCGCCCTGGTGGGTGACGTACTACACGCGCGTCCCGGATCTCGACGCGGCGATCGAGAAGGCGCGCTCTCTCGGCAGCCGCTTGCTGGTCGCGCCGACTCGGCACGGCGATTCGCGGATCGCGGTCGTCAGCGATCCCGAGGGCCATCCGATCGGCCTTTGCAGCTAGTGGGGCCGTCGCATGCGCCGCGCTGATCGTCTGTTCCGCCTCGTGCAGCTGCTCCGCGCGCGCCGCTTCGCGACCGGCGATCAGATCGCGGGCGAGCTGCGCGTCTCGAAGCGCACGATCTATCGCGACGTCGCGGACCTCCAGGGCTCGGGCATTCCGATTCGCGGCGAAGCGGGCGTTGGCTATCGGCTCGAGCGCGGGTTCGAGCTGGCTCCGCTGATCTTCACAGGCGACGAGCTCGAGGGCCTCGTGTTAGGGGCGCGCATGGTCGCCGCTTGGGGCGACGCGGAGCTCGCATCCGCAGTCGGCAGCGCGATGACGAAGATCGAGGCGGTGCTGCCCGAGGCGTTGCGACGCGTCGTGCTCGATACGCCGTTCTTCGCGCCGGGCATGCCCAGCGCGAGCGCCGCAGCCGGCGAGCTCGGCACGCTGCGCCTCGCGATCAGCGAGCGCCGCTTCGTGCACTTCCGCTACGCCCGCGAGGACGGCGAAGCGAGCGAGCGCGACGCGCGCCCGCTCGGGCTCTACTTCTGGGGCCGCAAATGGACGCTCGCCGCGTGGTGCGAGCTGCGGCAGGACTACCGCAGCTTCCGCCCGGACCGCATGCGCGAGGTCAGGCTGCTCGAGCGCCGCTTCGACCCCGCCGCCGACGGCATCGCGCTCGCCGGCTTCCTCGAGAAGGGCGACCCGGCCGACTGGGAGCGCTGGGAATATGCTCGCGAAGCGCGACGCCAGCACGGCGACGCGGGCGCCGAGGGCCGGCTGCGACATTGATCACCAATCCCATCGCGAATCGGCGGAGAGATGAAGCTCGACGTTCGGCCGCTGACTCCGGATCGCTGGACTGATCTCGAGACGATCTTCAAGGCGCGCGGTTGTTCCGTCGCGCGCGGCTGCTGGTGCATGTTTTATCGGCGCCGCGGATCGCAGCCGGCGCTGCCGGGCGTGAGACGAGCGGAGCAGAATCGGCGCGAGCTGCAGGCTTTGGTCGATGAAGGCACTTCACCCGGCCTGATGGGCTACCGCGACGGCGTTCCGATCGGCTGGATCTCGCTCGGGCCGCGCGAGCAGTATTTGAAGCTCGCGCGCTCGCCGGTGATGAAGCCCGTCGACGAAAAGCCGGTCTGGTCGATCGTCTGCTTCGTGGTGCCGGCGGCGCACCGCGGGCAAGGCGTCGCCGCCGCGCTGCTCGCTGGCGCGATCGCGTGGGCGAAGAAGCGAGACATCCGCCTGCTCGAGGCGTATCCCGTCGACAAGCAGGGCACGCTGCGCGAGGACAGCCTCTGGTTCGGCAAGGCGTCGATGTTCGAGCGCGCGGGATTCAGCGAGGTTGCGCGACGGAAGAAGACGCGGCCGGTCGTACGCAAGCGGCTGAGAGGACGCTGACCCGGACAGCGAACCGTCCCGACGACCGGTGTCTCCTCGGCAGGACAGGCGCACTGACCGCGCGACGAAGCCGTTGCGGTCGCAGCACCCGCGGTCGGCTGCGACCCGCTGGGGGGCTTAGGAAGAAAGCGCCGCTTAGCTCTTGGATCCTGCGGTTAGCCTTTCGAATCGGTGCTCCAATAGACGTTCGAAAGATGCGCGCTCGGGCACTTTGCACCCGCCAGCCTCGTGCCACTCGATCGAGGGGGTCCAGCGCCTCCGCTCGCCACAATCCCTTTTCCCGGGAGACTTCCTAAGTGCGATCGGTAGGACTCGCGCTCGCGGCATCGGTGTGGATCTTTGCTTATCTCTGGAATCACCTGGATCACTCGTACGGATTTGGCGAGGGTGCCTTCGGATTCCTCATGCTCGTCGCGATCGCCGGAACTGCATTGTTGGCCTCGCTCGTGGCAGTACTCCGGGGCAGGCGAGGCGGTTGGGTGATCGCGGCGGTTTGCCTACTCATACCCATTGTCGCCGTTACCGTCGGAAACTCGATCTCGGACCGACAGGAAGCTGAGAGCTTCGCGACCGGCGACCAGATCGTGCTTGCTGCTCGTGAGTACCAACGCGACCGCGGCTTCTATCCAGAGGCTCTCGCCGAGTTGGCTCCGCAATACCTCGGTCAGATCCCGGAGACGGCGAGCGGAATGTTTCGCCGACTTCCGTTCAACTACCGACAGGATGCAACGGGGGATGATTTCACCCTGAGCTTTGATCGCCCCGCTTGGTTCGTTTGCTCTCGCAGTACGACCCAGGCGTGGGAGTGTCATGACTGAGCGGCGCTCTCGCGCTGTTCCACACGGCTCCCGCGGACGTTGGTTGACGCGTTCACAGCGGTCGCGGCGAAAGACGCAGGCGGCCCGGGCAACCAGCGTTCCTACGCCCGCAGCCGCTTCTCCAGCGCATCGAGCTCGCCGATCAGCGCCTTCGGCATCTTCGCGGCGAACGTCGCGTAGAACTCGCGGATCAGCGGCACCTCGTTCAGCCAGCCTTCGCGGTCGACCGCGAGAAGCTCCGCCACGTCGTCGGCGTCGAGCGCGAGGCCGGTAACGTCGAGATCGTTCGGATTCGGCACGACGCCGATCGGCGTCTCGACGCCGGTCGCCTTGCCTGCGCAGCGCTCGAACACCCACTTCAGCACGCGGCCGTTGTCGCCGAAGCCGGGCCACAGGAACTCGCCCGCGGAATTCTTGCGGAACCAGTTCACGTAATAAATGCGCGGCAGCTTCGCGCCCGCGCGTTGGCCGATGCGGAGCCAGTGCGCCCAATAATCGGCCATGTTGTATCCGCAGAAGGGGAGCATGGCCATCGGATCGCGCCGTAGCGCGCCGACTTTTCCGGCGGCTGCGGCGGTCGTCTCGCTCGAGATGATCGAGCCGAGGAACGTGCCGTGTTGCCAATCGCGCGCCTCGTGGACGAGCGGCACTACCGTCGCGCGGCGGCCGCCGAACAGGATCGCGCTGATCGGCACGCCGTTCGGGTCCTGCCACTCCTTCGCGATCACCGGGCACTGGCTCGCGGGCGCGGTGAAGCGCGCGTTCGGATGCGCGGCGGGCGTCTTGCTCTCCGGCGTCCAGTGTTTCCCCTGCCAATCGATTAGGTGCGCCGGCTTCGGGCCCATGCCCTCCCACCACACGTCGCCGTCATCGGTCTTGCCGACGTTGGTGAAGATCACGTTGGCGGTGAGGCCGCGCATCGCGTTCGGATTCGAGCCCATGCTCGTGCCGGGCGCTACGCCGAAGAAGCCGGCCTCGGGGTTGATCGCGTAGAGCTGGCCGTCGGCGCCGAACTTCATCCACGCGATGTCGTCGCCGACCGTCTCCACCTTCCAGCCCGAGATCGTCGGCTCGAGCATCGCGAGATTGGTTTTGCCGCACGCGCTCGGGAACGCCGCCGCGACGAACTTCACCTCGTTCGCCGGCGAGGTGAGCTTCAGGATCAGCATGTGCTCGGCCATCCAGCCTTCGTCGCGCGCCATCGTCGAAGCGATGCGCAGCGCGAAGCACTTCTTGCCGAGCAGCGCGTTGCCGCCGTAGCCCGAGCCGAAGCTCCAGATCTCGCGCGTCTCCGGGAAGTGCACGATGTACTTGTTATTGGCGTTGCAGGGCCACGCGGCGTCCTTCTGGCCGGCAGCGAGCGGCGCGCCGACGCTGTGCAGGCACGGCACGAACTCGCCGCTCTCGCCGAGCACGTCGAGCACCGCCTTCCCCATGCGCGTCATGATGCGCATGTTCGCGACCACGTACGGCGAATCCGAGATTTCGACGCCGATGTGTGCGATGTGCGAGCCGAGCGGGCCCATGCTGAACGGGACGACGTACAGCGTGCGTCCGCGCATCGAGCCGCGGAAGAGTCCCGTCAGCGTCGCGCGCATTTCGGCGGGCTCGCGCCAGTTGTTGGTCGGGCCTGCGTCCTCTTGCTTCGCCGAGCAGATGAACGTGCGGTCTTCGACGCGCGCGACGTCCGCGGGATCCGACAGCACGAGGTAGGAGCTCGGGCGCTTCTGCTCGTTCAGTTTCTGCGCGGTTCCGCTCGCGAGCATCAGCTCCCACATCCGGTCGTACTCGGCCTGCGACCCGTCGCACCAGTGGATCGAATCGGGCTGGGTGAGCGCGGCGACTTGGTCGACCCAGGCCAGGAGCTTCTGGTTGCGCGTCGGAGCGGGCGTGCCCATCGAGTCGTCGTCCTCTCTGAAATGGAAATGCCGCGGCCTCGAGATCTCGGGCGAAGGGCCCGGCTCCCGAAGCTCTGACTGATCGGAAGATGAGTGGCCGCAGCGCGTGAGCGCGTAACCGCCTTTGCGCCGCGTCCCCGGCTCCGGCGGAAGTTGCCGGCCCGGGCTCTGGAGATTTGCACAACGATTTCGGGCCGGGGTGCCCAAAGTTGCCGGTATCCGAGAAGATTTTGCGTCGCGAATCGCTGCGCGTCTGGCCGGGCCCCGTCGCTGCTCAGGCCAGCGCTGACCGCGGGTCCGCGAAGCTCGGCTGCGCCGACCGCGGCACCGGCAAGCAACGCCGCAACTCGCGCGCCGTCGCTGAGTTCCTCTGATAGCGTGATTCACTCGATCGGGAGGTCCGCGATGCTCCGCGCCATCGCCTCGTCAGCCGTGCTCGTGCTCGCCAGTGCAGCCCTCGCCGCGGGCGGTGGTGGGGGCGGCGGCGGAGGTGGCGGGTTCAGCGGTGGCAGCTCGCCGCAGCAGGTCGCGATGTCGCGCTTCGAGGAAGGTGAGAAGGCGCGCAAGGCCGCGCTCGAGGCGTTTCAGATTGCGCAGACGTCCTCCGACGAGGCGGCGCGCACCGAGGCGCTGGAGACTGCCAACGCGAAGCTCAAGCGCGCGCTGCGCGCCTACAAGGAAGCGACGCGCGCCGACCGCAAGGCGTTCTACGCGTTCAACGGCATCGGTTTCTGCCAGCGCATGCTCGGCGACTACGACGCGGCGCTCACGGCTTACGACCGCGCGCTGAAGATCGAGCCCGGCTTTCCGCAGGCCGTCGAGTATCGCGCCGAGGCGTATCTGAACCTCGGCAAGCTCGAAGAAGCCAAGGCCGCGTACATGGATCTGTTCGGGCGGGAGCGGCCGCTCGCCGATCTCTTGCTGCGCAAGATGCAGGCGTGGATCGCCGCCGCGAAGCAGAACCAGCAGACGCCGGGCGCACAGGAGCGGCTCGACGAGTTCGCGAAGTGGGTGGACGAACGCGCGGCGCTCGCGCAGCAGACCGCGAGCCTCGCGCCCGCGAGGGCCGAGACGGAGCTCGCGAGCTGGTAGCGCTCGCCCGCAGATGAGCGGCGTGCGCGCGCTGCGCGCGGCCTGCAGCGCGCTTGTTACGGCCATGCTGCTGTCGGCCGTGGCCAGCGCCGAGGCGGCGTGGCGCTGGCAGCTGCCACGCGGAATGCCCGCGCCGTCGGTGCCGGCGGACAACCCGATGTCCTCGCGCAAGGTCGAGCTCGGGCGGCGGCTGTTCTACGACGTTCGCCTCTCGGTAACGGGCGCCTACGCCTGTGCCTCGTGTCACCAGCAAGCGCGAGCGTTCAGCGACGGCCGTGCGCGGGCGCTCGGCGCGACTGGGGAGCTTCATCCGCGCGGCGCGATGTCGCTCGCGAACGTCGCTTACAGCCTGCGCTTCGGCTGGGACGACCCGGATACGACCTCGCTCGAGGCGCAGGCCCAGATTCCGATGCTGAACACCGCGCCGATCGAGCTCGGCGTGCGCGGCAACGAAGCGCGCATCTTGGATGCGCTGCGCCGCGATCGCCTTTATGCGCGCGGGTTTCCGCGCGCGTTCCCGGACGCCGCGCGCGGCTTCGAGCTCGCGCACGTGCGCAAAGCGATCGCCGCGTTCGAGCGCACGCTGATCTCGGGCGGCTCGGCGTACGACCGCGCCGTCTATCGCGACGAGCGGGCCGCACTCTCGCCCGCGGCGCGGCGCGGGCTCGCGCTATTCACGTCGCCTGAGCTCGCGTGCAGCGAATGCCACGGCGGGCCGACGCTCGGCGGCGCGGATACCGCGTTCCATAACACCGGCCTGTTCAACCTCGACGGACAGGGCGCGTATCCGCCCACCGGGCAAGGCCTGTTCGCCCGCACGCGCGCGCCCGCCGACATGGGGCGCTTCCGCGCACCGAGCCTGCGCACCGTCGCGCTCACGGCGCCGTACATGCACGACGGCAGCGACGCGACGCTGCCCGATGTGCTCGCGCACTACGCGCGCGGCGGGCGCAACGCGCGGGCCGCGGATGGCGCAGAGCCGGGCGCGCGCAATCCGCACCAGAGCGAGCGCGTGCGCGGCTTCCCGCTGAGCCCCGAAGACGAGGCCGCGCTGCTGGCGTTCCTGGAGGCATTGACGGACGAAGCATTCGTCGCGGACCCACGCTTCTCCGATCCGTTCGCAGAGGCGCCGACCGGCGTATCTTCGCGCGTCGATGCTGACTGAACCGCGCGCGCCGCTCTCGGGCATCCGAGTGCTCGATCTCGGGCAGGTTTATCAGGGACCGTATGCGGCGTTACTGATGGCACAGGCCGGCGCAGAGGTGGTGAAGATCGAGCCGCCGAGCGGCGAGCCGCTGCGCACGCGCGAGCTCGTGGGCAGGAAGACGCTGCCAGCGATGGCGACGCTGAACCAGCACAAGCGCGCGATCACGCTGAACCTGAAGCACGCGCGCGGGCCGGAGCTGCTGATCGCGCTCGCGAAGCAGGCCGACGTGCTGATCGAGAACTACGCGCCGGGCGTGATGGACCGCTTGGGCGTCGGCGCGCAGGTGCTGATGGAGGCAAATCCGCGCCTCGTGTACGCGACCGGCACCGGCTACGGATTATCAGGGCCCGATCGCGATCACCTCGCGCTCGATTTCACGGTGCAAGCGGCGTCGGGCGCGATGAGCGTGACCGGCTTCCCCGACGCCCCACCGGTGAAGGCAGGCCCGACCTGGATCGATTTCCTGTCCGGCACGCATCTCTACGCGGGCGTGCTGACCGCGCTCTTCGAGCGGGAGCGCAGCGGCCGCGGCCGGCTGGTCGAGGTCGCGATGCTCGATGCCGCGATCCACACGCTCGCCTCGCAGCTCGAGTGGATCGCCGACAAGGGCGAGGTGCCGCCGCGCGTCGGCAACCAGCAGGGCAGCTTCATGCTCGCTCCGTACAACGCTTATCCGACGAAGGACGGCGGGACGCTCGTGTTGCTATGCCTCACCGAGCCGCACTGGAAGAATCTGTGCGCCGCGATGGGGCGGCCCGAGCTCGCGGACGACGAGCGTTATCGAACGACGCCGCGGCGCTTGAAGCGACGCGACGAGGTCGACGCGCTAGTCGGTGCGTGGTGCGCGACGCTGCCGCGCGACGAGCTCGCAGAGAAGTTGCGCGCGGCAAAGGTGCCCTCCGCGCCGGTGCGCGACGTGCGCGAGGCGCTCGAGCGCCCGCACCTTCACGAGCGCGGCGCGCTCGAATGGTTCGAGCACGCGAGCCTCGGCCGCATCGCGCTGCCGCGCAGCCCGATCCGCCTGCACGGCGCGCCGCATCTGCGCGGTGCGCAGAACCCGAAGCTCGGCGAGCACAACGGCGAGGTCTATCGAGAGTGGCTAGGGCTGAGCGCAGACGCGGTCGCCGAGCTCGCAGCGAGGGGCGTGATCTGACGCTCGCTCAGCGCAGCCGCGCGATCACCTGCTCCGCGAACTCCTTCAGCTGGCCGCGCGCGTCGGCCATCGGCGGGAGCAGCGTCACCTCGCGCAGTCCCGCGCGCTCGTGCTCGCGCAGCATCGCGAGGATCTCGTCGGGCTCGCCGACCAGCCCGCCGCTCGCGCGGATCACGTCGGGCGTGATGAAGCGTCGCTCCTCGGGCATCAGGTAGGTGCAGTGTCCCTCGTGTACGCGCAGGTGCAGGCGCTCGCGAGGAATCCCTAACTCCTGGATGAAGCGCCGGTACTGCTCCCACGTGTCGCGTGCGGCCGTTGGGATGAACTGGTCGCTGCCCGATTTCTCCGCGAGCTCCCACCAGAAGTGGAGCGTCGCGCTCGCCATCGAGCCGACCGCGTCGATCACGCGCTCGCTCGTCAGCTTCTCGCCCGCTCGCAGCACGCACGAGAACGTCAGCGCAGCGGTGTGGAAGCTCGCGGGCAGCGCGCGGTTCGCCTTGGCCGCGCCGTCGCGGATCGCGGCGAGGCTGCGCTGCATGTGCTCGAAGCTCTCGCCGCCCGCGGAGATGCGGCCATCGCCGTAGGCGCCCGCGGCCGCCAGCGCGAGCGGGCCGTTCGCGGCGACCCAGATCGGGATCTCGTGCGCGACGTCGACGAAGCCGAGCTCGCGGTGCAGGAAGCGGATCGCGCGCGTCTCGCCGCGCTGCGTGTACTCGACCTCTTCACCCCGCAGTAGCCCGCGCACGACGCGCAGGTAATCGCGGAATTCGCGCGGCGGCACTGGATCGAAGCCCATCACGCGCATCGCGGTGTGTCCGGTGCCGATGCCGAGGAACACGCGCCCAGGCGCGATGCGATTGATCGATGCGATCGAGTGCGCAGTGACCGGCGCGCTGCGCGTGCCCGCAACTGCGACGCCGGTGCCGAGCTTGATCCGCGAGGTGTGATGCGCGGCCAACGCCAGCACCGCATAACAATCCGACCAGATCATCTGCGAATCCGGCACCCAGCCGTGGTCGTAGCCGAGCTGCTCGGCGTATTGGAGCAGCTGCCAGTCGTCGATCTTGGTCGCGACCATTGCGCCGAACTTCATGGCCTCTCCCCTTGATCCGGGTGAATCGGTCGAGTTTGTCGCAGCGGGCTTCCGCACGCAGCGCACGGCGGTGACGCATCGCCTGCGAAGTCAGCGCTCGCGAACGGAAGCCGGCACGAGGCGCAGATGCCGTCATAGGCACGACCCGGTCGCACCAAGCGCGCGTATGCGAGCGATTCAGGCAGCGGGATTCCGCAGCTTGGGCAGCTCGTCGCGCCGCGGCGGAAGTGGGCGCGGCAGGACCAACACTCGAGGGATGCGAGCAAGAGCGCTGTGCGAAAGCGCACGAAGGGGCTGAAGACGAGGCTGATCACGATCGCGAACAGCGCGGCAACGTCAGCGAGGACGCGCAGAACACCGCGATGTGAAGGCTGCTCTCGCCAGCTGCGATTGCACGTCGTGCAGCGCATCCGGAACCGCCCGATCGTGACGGGCACTCCCGCCAGCATCCCGAATGCGCGCACCTGCCGGTCCGCGCTCGCGAGCGAAACGGCCGGCTCACCACAGTAGGGGCATGCCGCGCGGGGTTGCTCCGAGCGATCCTCGTCGTCCGGAGCCAATTCGCTGGGCTGACCGTCCAGAATCGCCTGCGCATCGCTCGCGAGGTCCGCCGGCACGAGCACCTTCACGCCGCCGACTAGATCCGAGTAGAGCCAGTTGGCTCCGACCAAGTGCTCGTCCGCAACGCGCGCAGGAATTCCGGCGGACTCGAGGAGTGCGCGCGTCAGGTGGGCCGCTTGGGGCTCGCGATGACGCGCGATCACGATCAGCGTCATGTGTCCGCTTGCGCTCCTTTCATCGGATGGCCGATGCAATGCAGACGGCTCACAGCTCAACTCACGTCGAGCACCTCGATCGAGTCACCGACCGCAACCTCGCCCTCCTCGATCACCCGCCAGTACACCCCGCGATAGTTCTGATCTCGCGTCTCCTTGCGCTGCACGAGGCGCAGCGCGTCGTTGCCGAAGCGCGCGTTGAACTTCAGGCAGCCGTTGTGCGGCTCGGGTGTCATCTCGACGAGCGCGCGCCCGATGCGAAGCCGCGTGCCGGCGGGCAGGTTGCCCGCCGAGAGGTCGAGATCGACGTAGAGGTTGTCGCCGAAGGTCGTGAGCGGTTGGCCAGCAGCGATTAGGGTGGCGACGTCGCGATTCATCACCGCGAGCTGCATGTCGAGCTCGCGCGGCTCGGGCTGGCGGCTCCATGCGTCGCCGGGCACGCCGTCTCGGCAGCTCAGCACGACGCGCGACGGCGTCTCGCGCATGCCGTCGGCGCGCCGGCAAAGGATCAGCGCGAGGGCTCCGCGCTCGCGCGGCGCAGCGGGAAGAGCGCGCACACCGGCATCGAGCTCGGCGAGCGAGAGATGGCGAAGCGGAGCGTTCATTCGACGTACCCCATGGCGCGCAGGCGTTCGATCAGCTCGGCATCCGGTATCACGGGCGCCGCAGGTGCGGGCAGCCGCGCGAGCGACGCCGCCGGAACGAAGCGCGGCGGCCACTTCGCGAGTGCGCTCGGTTCGATCCAGCTCACTGGCAGCTCGCCTGGCAAGTCATCAGGGATTCCGGCCTGCGCGAGATAGGCGTAGAGCGGCGCGATGTCGAGCACCGAGAGCTCGCCGCGCGCGGCGACGTGCCGAACGGGCCCGCCGGCTGCGACGAAGATCGCGACGGGATGATGCGCGCCGCTGAAGCCGTCGCCGAACGCCACTTCGCGCAGCGGTCGCAGCTTCCCGCCAACCCGAACGCGTCCATCCGGCCACGCGCTCTCGAGGGCCTCGTCGTTGGGTACCGCGATCACCCAGGCGTGTGCATCCTGGCTGAACTCGACCGAGAACAGAAAGCGCGCGAGCTGCCGTGAAATCCACTGCTCGAGCTGGTCGCGCCAGGGGCGTTCCTGGCCTTCGGGCCGCGGCGCGGAGTCGAGGCGAACGACGCGGAAGAGCGGGGCGCCAGCCTCGTTCGTGGCCTGCGAGAAGAACGCGACGACGCGCTCCAACAAGACCTCGCGCTCGGCAAACGGGCCGGGCGTGATGCGAGCGACCGCGAACGCGAACTCGCTCAGCTCGAAGCGATTGGGCCCCGGCGCGAGCTTTGCGTCCGCGAGCGCTCCGAGCAGATGGAACGACCAGACGCGGCGCCACTCCGGCGCGGCCTCGAAGCCATGATCGGAGGCGACGATCAGCGCGCTCTCGGCCGGCAGCGCCCCGACGATCTCGCCGAGCGCGCGGTCGAAGCTCGCGTAGGCGCCCCGAATCGTTCCTGCGTACTCCGCCTCGCTCGGCGGCCGTTCGTCCGCGTCGAACTGCTCCGGGAAGGAGTCACCCCAGAAACGATGCGAGAGCGCATCGATCGCGTAGAAGGAGACTGCGCCCGCGTGGAGATCGAACGAGCGTGCGAGCGCGTTCCAGTGTGCCGGCCTCTGCGCGAGCTCGCGAAACGAAGCGACGTGGAAGCCACGGCGCGATCTCAACCCCGCGTTCGAGTAGCGATAGTCCGAGACGCCAGCGCGTGTGAATGCGTCGGGCGGCGAAATGCGGAGATCGCGTCGCAGCCAATCCGGGATGACGAAGCCGCCCGGCAGCTCGCGGGGCGGCCAGCTCACGAGCCATTCGTACGTCCCGACGCGCAGCCCCTGCACCGCGAGGCGCTCGAAGATCGTGGGAGAAGCGATCCGGCGCGTGTCTGCGAAGAAATCACCGACGCCGTGCACTTCCGGCGGCTGCCCGGTCGCGATCGAGGTCCACACGACCGGCGAGATCACCGGCTCGACCGTCTCGAGGTTCGCGTGAACGCCGCGTGCGATCAGCTTCGCGAGATTGGGCAGCTTGCCCTCCGCGAGCAGCGGATCGATCACGCTCCAGCTCGCGCCGTCGACGCCCACGAGCACGACGCGCGGTGCTGCGAGCGCCGGCAATGCGAGCGAGCACAGCGCGAACGCAGTGAGATTCAGCAGCGAGCGCGCCATCCAGCCTCCGCGTGCGCGTCGGAAGGGAGCGACACTAACACGCGTCGCCGGGCGCCGCGGGTTAGCGTCGCGCGCATGTCGCTCGCGCGGGACGTGTTCTGGGCGCTGCACGCAGGTCTGCCGAAGCAGGGGCCCGGCAGCGATGCGTCGACGCTGCGCGCGCTCGCGCTCGTCGGCGCGCTTCCGCGCGAGCCGCGCATTCTCGATCTAGGCTGCGGTACGGGCCGCCAGTCCCTAACACTCGCACGCGCGACGGGCGGCCACGTGACCGCGGTGGACGTCTGGCCGCCCTCGCTCGCAACGCTGCGCGAACGAGCCGCCGCTGCGGGCCTCGCGGAGCAGCTCGAGACCGTGCAGCAATCGATGGGCGCGCTCGATCTCGGTTCGCGCACGTTCGACCTCGTCTGGTGCGAGAGCGCCGTCTACACGATCGGTTTCGATACGGCGCTGCACGCATGGCGCCCGCTGCTCGCGCCGGGCGGGGCGCTCGCAGTCTCGGAGCTCGCGTGGCTGCGCGATGACGCTCCCGAGCGCGCGCGGCGCTTCTGGGCCGCGGGCTACCCCGCGATGCGTCCGCATGAAGCGAATCTGCGCGCGATTGCCGAGGCTGGATACGCACTCGCGGGCAGCTTCGAGCTGGCCGCCGCCGACTGGGAGGACGGTTATTACGATGCGCTGGCGAGCCGCATTCCCGAGCTCCGTGCGGCACACCCGGAGCCCGAGGCGCGCGCGCTGCTCGCTGCGACGGAAGAAGAGATCGCCGTGTTCCGCGAGCGAGCGGGAAGCTTCGGTTACGCCTTCTACGTCAGCTCGCTCGCTGGCCCGCCTGCAACCATTTCCCGCGCGCGAGCCACGCGAGCATCAGCGCCGCATTGATCGCCCCGTAGACGAGATTTGCGATCCACATGCCCGTCGCGCCGTAATCGAGACGCGAGCTGAGGATCAGCGCGAGCGGGATGCCCGCGCCGAACGCGGCGCCGACCGAGATGAACATCGGCGTCAGCATGTCGCCTGCCGCTTGCAGGGTGCGGAACGCGACGAAGTAGAGCCCGTAGAAGAGCAGCAGCACGGCGGTGTAGGCGAGGTACTCGGTCGCGTGCGCGGAGACGACGGCGTCGCTGGTGAACTGCGCGACGAAGCTCCCTCGCCATAACAGCAACGCGCCGGAGAACGGCCAGAGCGCGGCGCTCGTCGCGAGGAAGCTCATGCGCACCGCCGGCCAGACGCGCTCCGGCCGCCCCGCGCCGAGATTCTGGCCGACCAGCGTCGCGCACGCGTTCGAGATCGGGAACGCGATCATGATCGCGACCATCTCGACGCGCACGCCGATGCCGTAGGCGGCGACGACCTCGGGGCCGAGGCGGCCTGCGAAGATCGTGAAGAACATCAGGATGCCGGTGCGCGCGAGCATGTGCAGCGAGGGCTGCCACGACGAGGAGAGCAGGCGCAGAAGCACGGCGCGATCGGGCTTGAAGTGCGCGCGCCGCAGGTGCACGCGGCCCTCGCCGCGGACCAGCGCGTGGAGGATCAGCACGCCGCCTGCGAGCGAGCCGAGCCCCGCGCCGAGCGCGATGCCGGCGAGGCCCAGGCGCGGCATGCCGAGCTCGCCGAACGCGAGCGCATACTGCGCGATCAGCATCACCGCGGCCGAGACGAAGTTCGCGAGCATCGGAGTCGTGGCGTCACCCGCGCCGGCGAGCACCGACGCGCCGAGCTGAATCGCGACCGGGCCGATCAGCAGCGCGAACGTGATGTGCGCGAAGACCGCGATGCCGGCGACGACGCTCGGATCGGGCGACATCAGCCGCGCGAGCGGCTCTACGAATAACAAGCTTGCACAGGCGGCGATCAGCCAGAACGCGAAGCCCGCGAGCAGCGACTGGCCGGCCACGTGCTCGGCTTGCTCGCGCTGTGCGGCGCCGACCATGCGCGCGATGAACATCTGCGTCGCGGTCTGCAGACCCATCAGGAACAGCATCGTCAGCTGCCGAAAGGTCTGCGATGCGCTGTTCGCCGCAGCGAGCGCCTCGGTGCCGAGCTGGCCGGTGATCCACATCTCGCCGATCTGCATCGCGCCCGCGCCCGCCAGCGACGCGAAGATCGCGGGCAGCGAGAGTGCGATTACCGAGCCGAGCACGTTGCCGCGCGTGTGGTCGCGATCGCGGATGCGCGCGAGCCAGGATTGCTGCGAAGTCGCGTCCTCGGCCACGGGCGAACGGTGCCATGGCGCGCGGCTTGCCGCGAACGGCAGGCGCCTCAGGCGCTGAGCTGCCGCCGAAGCAGGCGCAGGCTGAATGCTGCGACGCCGAGTCCGGTGAGTGCGCCGAGCGCGAGCAGCGCGAGCGTTGCCAGCGAAGCAGTGCCGCCTTCGGTCGGGACCGCGGCGGCGTAAAGGAGGGCGGCGAGCACCGCGCCGATCGCGGCGCCGAGGCCCGCGCCGATCGCCAGGATTCTCCTCCGAGCGCGGCCGAACCCGAAGTTTCGAATCACGCGTTGCGCCAGCGCGAGAGCCACCGCGCCGAGCACGAGCGCGGGCAAGCTCGCGAAGATGAGCCCGTCAATCGCGCCGATGACGAGGATCGCGGGAAGGTTGTGCCAGAACGGCGCGCCATCCGCGATGAGGACTGCGACCGCAAGCGGGAGGGACGCGACGAGCGGGCCGACGATCGCGCAGAGCGCCAAGCCGCTGCGCCACTGCTTGCCCGAGAGCCTGAAGAGCTCGGCCATCGCGCTGGCTTAGCACGCACGCAGCTCCATGAGGGCCGCAATTTTCGCCTGCGGTTGGCCATCGTCGCGGTAGCGTGCGAGCCCGGAGGAAGCGCAGTGCGCCGTGTCCTAATCATCCTCGTGCTCTTGCTGCTCGCGCTGGTCGCCTACGTGCGAGTCGCAGGCTCCGGCGCGCTCGGCGAGCGCTGGCACGTTGCGGAGCCGACCCCGCGGCCGCGCGCTGCGGCGCGCATCGCGAGCGAGGCCATCGCGCAGACCCGCGCCGCCAGCGAGATCGGCGCTGCGAACGCGAAGCAGATCCTGTTCGGCGACTTGCACGTGCACACGACGTTCTCGCCTGACGCGTTCATGATGGCGCTGCCCTCTTCGGGCGGAGACGGCGCGCATCCGGTCAACGACGCCTGCGACTTCGCGCGCTACTGCTCGGCGCTGGACTTCTGGTCGATCAACGATCACGACATCGGCCTGACGCCGGCGCAGTGGCGGGAGACGATCGGCGCGATTCGCCAGTGCGACGCGATCTCTGGCGGCGGCGAATCGCCCGACACGACCGCGTTCCTCGGCTGGGAGTGGACGCAGATCGGCTCCACCCCTGATAACCACTATGGCCACAAGAATGTCGTGGTGCGCGGGCTCGCAGACGACGAGATTCCGGCGCGACCCATCACGGCCTCGACGGACCAGATCGTCGGCGAAGAAGGCTCGAGCGGAATGGCCGGCCCGTGGACGCTCGGCCTGCTCGCGCTGCTGCGGCCCGGCAAGGAATCGCACGACTTCATCCGCTTCTGGAACGAGATGGCGGTGAAGCCGTGTCCCGAGGGCGTGCCGGTGCGCGAGCTGCCTGATGACTGTCGCGAGCTCGTGCGCGATCCGGCGGGCCTGTTCGCGAAGCTCGACGAGTGGGGCTTCGACTCGATCGTGATCCCGCATGGCACGACCTGGGGCATCTACACGCCGTCTGGCTCCGCGTGGGACAAGCAGATCCGCGGCGCGCAATACGACCCGAAGCGCGAGACGCTGATCGAGGTGTTTTCGGGGCACGGGAACTCGGAAGAGTTCCGCGCGTGGCGCGAGGTCGAGATCGCGGCGGACGGGACGAAGACGTGCCCGGCGCCGAGCGGTGCCTTCACGCCTTCCTGTTGGCGCGCGGGCGAGCTCGTCGCCGCGCGTTGCCTCGCTGCCGGCGAGAGCGCCGGCGAGTGCGAGGCGCGAGCGGCTACGGCGCGAGCCAACTACATCGCCGCCGATCTCGCGGGCCACCTAACAGTTCCCGGCTCGCGCGTGGAGGACTGGCTCGACTCCGGGCAATGCCCCGACTGCTTCCAGCCCGCCTTCAACTACCGCCCGCGCAGCTCGGTGCAGTACATCATGGCGCTGCGCGACTTCGACAATCCTGAGAAGCCGCGCCGCTTCGAGTTCGGCTTCATGGCGTCGAGCGACAATCACTCTGCGCGGCCGGGCACGGGCTACAAGGAGATCGCGCGCGACGCGTTCACGGAATCGCGGCTGCCGCTCGCGGCGAGCCAGTTCTTCCCGCCGCGCGAGCCGCCCCAGCCGAGCGCGGAGTCGTTGCCGTTCGATCCGGAGGGCGGCGAGTACCAGTTCTTCGATCTGCGCGAGTCGGAGCGCGCGAGCTCGTTCTTCCTGAATGGTGGCCTGATCGCGGCGCACGCGAGCGGCCGCTCGCGCGATGCGATCTGGGACGCGATGCAGCGGCGCGAGGTGTACGGCACGAGTGGGCCGCGGATCTTGTTGTGGTTCGACCTCGTCGAGCCGGGCAGCGAACCGGCAGCCGCAAAGGACGAAGACCAAGTCGCGGCGGCGGAGCCGGCGGGCGCTGCACCACCCGAGTCTGCGGCCACGCCACGAATAGTCGCATCGATGGGCAGCTCCGTCGCATTCGCCGCCGAGCCGCAGTTCTCGGTGCGCGCGGTTGGCTCGTTCGAGCAGAAGCCGGGTTGTCCGGACGATTCGACGCAGGCATTAGGTCCCGAGCAGCTCGCGCGCTTGTGCCGCGGCGAGTGTCATCACCCGAGCGAGAAGCGGCGCCGCATCGCGCGCATCGAGGTCGTGCGCATTCGCCCGCAGAACGCACCCGGTGAGCCGATCGAGCCGCTGATCGAGGATCCCTGGCAGACGCTCGCATGCGCGCCGAGCGAGGCCGGCTGCGCCGTGACGTTCAGCGATCCCGAGTTCGCTAGCGCCGGGCGCGACACGCTCTACTACGTGCGCGCGATCGAGGAGAAGAGCCTCGCGGTGAATGCCGACTTGTTACGGTGCGAACGCGACGGCGGCGGCAAATGCGTACGCGTGAAGCCGTGCATCGGCGCCGCGCCCGCTGACGACTGCCTCGCCGAGACCGAAGAGCGTGCATGGTCGTCCCCGATCTTCCTGGAGCACGCCGCGCCGGCAAGCGAGGAGGCCGCACCCGGCGCGATGAGCGCCAACGCCGTCGCAAGCGCTGCCGGCGGCTCCGACTGACGAGCCTCCGCCAGTCGCCTTCTCAAGTTTTTAAGTTTTTGGGGTCAGACCCCGCCAAATCGCCGAATCTCGTTCGCGCGCGGTCGGCTGTGTCCGGTGCCCGCGCATGCGAGACGCTCCGAGCGGGCGACGCCTATCCTGCTTTCCTCCGAGGAGGTCGCCGTGTCCGAGCTGCCGAGCCGATCGTCGTCGCCCGCCGAATACTTGGAGCAGTGGCTGCCCCGCGCGTTCGCGCAGACCGGCCTGCCGCCCGGCAGCGAGGGGCTCGACGTCTCGCTTGGGCTCGTGCTCGAAGGCGACGGCGGCGGCGAGTGGATCGTGCGCATCGCGAACGGCGGCGTGACCGTCACGCGCGGCGCGCGCGACGCGACCCCCGTGACCTACGTACAACGCGTCGCCGACTGGCGCGGCGCGCTCTACGACGGCGCGGGCGGCGCGATCGGCGAGGGCGCCTCGCGATTCTTCCGTCCCGGCTCGCTGCGCCTCGCAGCAGATGGCGCGGCCCCGCAGCTCGCAGCGGCCCCCACGCCGGCCGCGCTCGCGGAGCTCGCCAAGCTCGACGGCCTCGTGCGGATGGAAGTGAACGGAGGCAGCGCGGGCGACTGGGCAGTCGCGTTCAAGCTCGGTCCCGGCGCGATCCCCAGCGAGCCGACCGCGACGCTGCGCATGACCGCCGACGACGCCGCGGCGCTCGCGCGCGGCGAGCTCGACCCGATGCAGGCCTTCCTCGGCGGCAAGGTCGAGGTGCTCGGCGACATGACGATCATCCTGCAGATGCAGGCCGCGCAGATGATCGCCGCGGAGGCCGCCGCGGCGCGCAGCTGACGCGACCGACGGCGCGTTCGCCTAGCGGCGCCTAGCCTCAGGCGCTAAGAAAGCCCGCCGCCGCGGGGTGGTAGTTCAATCGGTTAGAGCACCGGCCTGTCACGCCGGAAGTTGCGGGTTCGAGTCCCGTCCACCCCGCCAGTTTTCCCTGATAAATCGCGTCGTTGTAGAGGCGATTTCGCTCGGGGTCCAAACGGGGTCCAAATCTTCGGCCTCGCTTGCGTCGTGATCCGTCGGCGCCATCGCGTCGACGCGCGCCTTCTCGGCGGCTGTCGTTGCTGCGAGCGCAGCACGCCGGAACAGCTCGCCCACCGGTGTGACCTCCGCGAGCCGCGCGTAGCGCTCAGTGCTCTTTCGATCTCGGTGCCCGAGCGCGCGCTGAATCTCTTCCATTCGCCGGCCCGCGCGTAGGGCCTCGGTAGCGGTGGTGTGTTTGGTGCCTTCGTACATCCGCACGAGGACGCCCACCCGCTGCGCAGCGCGGTCCCACTCTTCGCGCAGCGGATTCGAGAGCCAGCGCTTGCCGTCGCGCCGCCCGGTCGGGTTCACGAAGAGCGGCGCACCTGATAGGGCGCCGCGGAAGTCGACGTGTTCCTCGATCCAGCTCGCGAGCTCGTGGTCCACGATGAGGCGCCGCACGTTGCGTTCCTTCGTTCCGCGACGCGGCGCGGACGACGTGGGTCCCTTCATCGCGGCGCGGATCGTCAGCACGCGCGAGGGCCGGTCGTAGTCGCTCACGTTCAGTGCGCGTACCTCGCCCGGCCGAATGCCCAGCCGCGCGGCGAGGAACGCGCCGCGTCGATCCGCTGGAATCGCCGCGAGAATCTGGTCCTGCAAGTCGATCGTCGTCGTGCGCGGCACGTACTCGTCGACGGGCACTCTCGGGAACGCCGGAATGCGCTCGAGCTCACCGCGCCTCACGAGGTCAGCCAGGAAAGCGTGGAACGCGCCGAGCACCTTCCGGCGCGTGGAGCCGGACAGACGCTGCGTCGCCATCGCGCGCGACCAGTCTTCGAGCATGCCAGCGTTCACGTCCCAAATGCTGATCTCTCGCCACCACGGGAAGTACCCGTCCGCGCGCGCGTATCGCTCGAGCTCGCGCAGGTAGGTCGGCGAGATGTCGCCTGCTGCGCAGTCTTGCCGCCGGCGCATCAACCAGGCCTCGATGCGCACGGGGATCGAGTTCACCGCGCTGCGCGATCGCGTGTAGGCCGCGATCGCGATGTCGAGCGTCTTGCCCGACGCGTACGCGCTCCGAATCGATTCGAGCACACCGAGCGCCGCGCGCTTCGAGCGCAGCGGAATCATCTTTCCGGTGACCGGATCGGGGCACGCAAAGATCCAGCCGTGCGGCCTGAGATCGATGCGCCAGCGTTGTTCGCCGCCACTGAGCGTCTTGTGCAGGCGGACCTTGCCGATCGTTCGCGACACCGCCCACCTCTGCGCCCAGGCTACGCCAGCGTGGGGTGAGGTGGAGGCGAATTCTCGCGCGACGCGGCTCAACATCACGAGAGCGAGACAGCAAGCGCCGTTCCGGGCGCGGATCAGATGGCCGTAGCGCGGCGAAGCGAATTCGGGCGCAAGGGAGGTGCTCCACGCACGCGAGTTGTTGGTGGCGGGGAATCGCCAAGTCGCGCCAATGGCGGAGCCGGCTACTCGCGGACGTGATCGGTGGTGGGGGCGGGAGAACGAACTCGTTGGAATGCGCGATCCGTCGCCAGGAACTGCGCGACGATTCCCTCGATCAGCGCTGGCAGCTCGATCTCGGCGCCGTGCGTTCTCGCGTAGAGCGCGCGGTACTCGTCGAGATCGGCCGCGAGTCGGCCGTTGATGCGTAGCCGTAGCTTGCGCTCGGGCGGCTCCGGTTGTTGGGGTCGCAGCTTGATCTGTCGCACGGGTTCATCCTTTCTTCGAGGC
>Ga0187894_10001944_pt1 | contig 25602 bp, 22 predicted proteins | sample GBC1701081metaG_FD_136650 | JGI IMG/M metagenome (GOLD analysis project Ga0187894, IMG submission 136650) | White microbial mat communities from a lava cave in the Kipuka Kanohina Cave System on the Island of Hawaii, USA - GBC170108-1 metaG ... | reverse complement strand
GGTGGCGGCGATCTTGCGCCGCGTCTCGAACGCGTACTGCTCGCGCACGAAGCGCTCGACGCCTTCCTTGATCTGCTTCTGTTCGTCCGAATACGACAGATCCATCCGACTTACTCCCTCCGCGTTCCTTACAGCCCCAGTACCATCTTCGAGATCACGTTGCGCTGGATCTCGTTGGAGCCGCCGTAGATCGTCGTCTTGCGCGCGTTGAAATAGCGCGGCGCCGTGATGTGGGCGTAGGACGGCCCGATCGGCTCCTCGTTGGCGCCGTGCCACAGCAGGGCGGGGTGGTAGGGCATGGCGTAGTAGCCGACCGCCTCGACCGCCAGCTCGCTGATGCGCTGCTGGATCTCCGAGCCGCGGATCTTCAGGAACGACACTTCGGGGCCCGGTGCGCCGCCCGCCGCCATCGCCGAGAGCGCACGCAGCTCGGTGTACTCCAGCGCCGTCACCTGGATCTCCAGGTCGGCGAGCTTGTTGCGGAAGTCGTGGTCCTCGATCAGCGGCTTGCCGCCGCAGGTCTCGCTGCGTGCGATCTGCTTCAGCGAATCGACGCCGCGCTTGGACTGCGGCACGGCGGCGATGCCCAACCGCTCGTTGGCCAGCAGGAACTTGGCGTAGGTCCAGCCTTCGCCTTCCTTGCCCACGAGGTTCTCGGCCGGCACCTTGACGTTGTCGAAGAACACCTCGTTCACCTCGTGGCCGCCGTCGGCCATGATGATCGGCTTCACGGTGATGCCCGGCGTCTTCATGTCGATCAGCAGGAAGGAGATGCCTTCCTGCGGCTTGGCGTTGGCACCGGTGCGCACCAGGCAGAAGATCCAGTCGGCCCAATGTCCCATCGTGTTCCAGGTCTTGGACCCGTTCACTACGTAGTGATCGCCTTCGCGCACGGCGCGGGTACGCAGACTGGCGAGGTCGGAGCCCGAACCCGGCTCGGAGTAGCCCTGGCACCACCATGCCGTCGATTCGCGGATGCCCGGCAGGAAGCGCGCCTTCTGCTCGTCGCTGCCGAAGGTGTAGATCACCGGCCCGACCATCTTCGTGCCGAACGGGATGATGCCGGGCGCGTTGAGGTCGGCGCACACGTTCTCGAAGATGTAGCGTTGCGTCACCGTCCAGCCCGGCCCGCCGTGCTTCTTCGGCCACGTGTAGACCAGCCAGCCCTGGCGGCCCAGCGCCTGTTGCCAACGCATGAAGTCGTCGCGCACCAGGTGCTTGCCGTGCGCCACCTTGTCGGCGACGTCCCGCGGCAGGTTGGCCTTGACGAAGGCCCGCACCTCGTCGCGGAAGGCGAGGTCGTCGGGGGTGAAGGCGAGGTCCATGGACTCCTCCGGTGGCGCGGCCGCGCCGGCGCACGTGACGCCCGGTTCAACTTTGGCCGGATACTAACAGCCGCGCCCCGCCGGGCAAGGCCGCCCCGGCGAAGTGTTCGCGGCGCGGAATCCCCCTGCAGCGGGTCTCCGGCCCGCTCATGGATGCGGGTGGCGTGCCCATAGACGCCAATTCTGGTGCACGATGGTGGTAGCGGACCGCGCGGCTCCTGCCGCGCTCTTGGAGCCTGACCAAAAGAGGGAGAATCGCTTCATGGTGAGCCTGTCGAACCATGAAGCGACTGCCCAACGCGTGCGACCGCCTTCATGGTTCGACAAGCTCACCATGAAGGCGCTGAAACCGGGCATTTTCAGCCAGGCTCTTGGTCTTGCCGCGTCTTGCCGCAGCAAAGCACGAGCGTGCCCGGAGGCACGCGGCCCGTCCGCGCTGCCATACGCCCAAAGTTGGCGCCTATGGGCGGGACGCCTTGCCCGCGGGCGGCAGCGGTGCAATTCTGCCGCCCCCATCGAGGTTCGGGGACGATGAACGAGGCTGTAGCCGCGCCGGTCGACCCGCGGGCGCGGCGCAAGGCTGCGCTGCGGCGCGCGCCGCTGTTCTCGGGGCTGGACGACGCGACCCTGGGGGTGCTCGAGGAGCGCTTCGAGGCCATTCCCATCCCCGGCGGCGCCACCCTCTACGAGGCCGGCGATCCGGCCGACGCGCTCTACGTCGTGTCGTTCGGCTGCCTGGCCGTGTTCGATCCGCCGGGGCCGGAGGGCAATGCCCGCGTCATCGCCGAGCTTCCGGTGGGCGACATCGTGGGCGAGATGTCGCTGATCGGCCATCGCCGGCGTGCCCATACCATCGCCGCGATCCGGGACAGCGAGGTCCTGCGCCTGACCCGCAGCGAGTTCGAGCGTGTCTGCGCCGACAATCCCGCGGCGCTGATGGGGCTGCTGGCCAAGGTGGTCGAGCGCTTCGGCTCGCCGCCGCGGCCGGACATGCGGCCGCCGCGCACCATCGCGCTGCTGCCGCATGGCCTCGACACGCCGTGCGCGCCGTTCGCCGAAGACCTGGCGGCGGCGCTGAGGCGGATCCAGAGCGGCCATGGGCGTGTCCAGGTCATCGGCCCCGAGGCCATGCGCGAGCCGCCCGAGCATTTCTACCGCGCCGAGGCGGAGTCATCCTTCGTCGTCTACCGCGCCGAGACCGGCCTGACGCCCTGGACGCGGATGTGCCTGCGCCAGGCCGACGCGCTGCTGGTCGTGGCCATCGCCGACCGCCCGCCGACCGGTCCGCAGCTGATCGACGCGATCCGGGCCGAGGAGACGTTCCGCGGCGGCCCCTTCCGCTCGCGCCGCGAGCTGGTGCTGGTGCACGAGGACGGCAGGCGCGCCAAGCCGGGGGCCACGGCACAGTGGCTGCGCGGACAGGACTACGGCATGCACCATCACGTGCGTCTGGGCCGCGACAACGATTTCAACCGCCTGGCGCGGCTGCTGCTGAACCGCGCCGTCGGCGTGGTCATGGCCGGCGGCGGGGCGCGCGGCTTCGCCCATATCGGCGCCGTGCGGGCGTTGCGCGAGGCCGGCGTGCCGATCGACCTGGTGGGCGGCACCAGCATGGGTGCCATCGTCGCCGCCAGCGTCGCCGCCGGCTGGACGGTCGAGGAGATGCAGGAACGCTTCCGCCACTCCTTCGTCGAACGCAACCCGCTCAACGACTACACCTTGCCGTTCGTCTCGCTCTATTCCGGCAAGCGCGTCACCCGGCTGCTGCGGGCCGCCTTCGGCGAGGCCGACATCGAGGATCTGCCCAAGCTGTTCTATTGCGTGTCGGCCAACCTGACGCGCCAGAACGCCGACGTGCATCGTCGCGGCAAGCTGTGGCACTGGCTGCGCGCCAGCGTGTCGATCCCCGGCGTCCTGCCGCCGGTGCTGGCCGGGGGCAACGTGCATGTCGATGGCGGCGTCATCGACAATTTCCCGGTGACAGCGATGCGCAATATCGGCCGCGGGCCGGTGGTCGGCATCGACATCGAGACCGGCGGCGGGCTGTCGGCCGGGGCCGACGTCGTCGATGCGTGGTCGGCCTGGGAGTTCCTGCGCCGGCTGGTCTGGAACCGCGGCCAGACGCTGCCGATCCCCTCGATCGTGCGCCTGCTGCTGCGCTCGGCCCTGGTCGGCAGCACGTCGCGCGCGCTCGGTGACCGCACCCAGGTCGACATGCTGGTCCTGCCGCCGATGAAGGACATCGACCTGCTCGACTGGACCAGCTTCGACCGCGCCGTCGAGGCCGGCTACGTGCAGGCCGTCAAGGCGCTGGAGACGGCCCGCGGCGAAGGCGTCGCACCGCGGCTGTACCTGGTGTGAACGGAGCCCACGACCGCCGGCAAGTGCGGGGGCACCGGCCACGGTCGGAGAGTCTTGCTTTCGCCGGGACGGCCGGTGGTGACGCATCAGGTCAAGCCGCCGCAAACTCGGCAGGAGGGCATATGACTCCATAATGGACGCAATTGTGTTCCAGATTGGATGAACATATAATCCGGATTGGACGACAGCGAATTCCTGAACAGACGAGGCTCCAGGTCGGCCGTGAGGTGAGGCAGCGTGCCCCAGGTGTATCCGCGCTTCATTGAAGCCAGGCTTCGCGAGGCCCTCGCCGACACGCCGGTTGTTGCGATCAACGGACCGCGACAGTCTGGCAAGACGACTTTGGCGCGCAAGCTGGCGGCCCCGGGTTGGCGATATCTCAGCATGGATGACGCCTCCATGCTGGAGGCGGCACAACGGGACCCTGTCGGATTCGTGCGGGATCTGGACCGGGCGGTTGTCGATGAGGTGCAGCGTGCCCCGGACCTGCTGCTCGCCATCAAACGGTCGGTGGATGATGACCGTCGTCCGGGCCGTTTTCTCCTGACTGGGTCGGCACACATACTGACAGTCCCGAGAATCAAGGAGTCGCTGGCCGGCCGCATGGAGATCGTTTCGCTCTATCCGCTCTCGCGCAGCGAGGTGCTGGGCCGTCACCGGCCGACGTTTCTCGAGCGGGCCTTCGAGGGGCGGGTGGCGAAGACGTCAGAGACGCTGATCGGCAATGACCTCATGGAGGTTGTCCTGGCGGGTGGGTACCCCGAGGTCCTGGCCAGAAACACGGAACGCCGGCGGCGCGACTGGTGCCGGGCATATGTCGACGCGATCGTCGAGCGCGACATTCGTGACATCGCGGATGTCGAGAAGATCGGACGGATGCCGCGGCTGCTGGAGGTGCTCGCGCAGTTCTCCGGACAGCTCATCAACGTGGCGGACATAGGTGCGCGACTCGGTATCGATCAGAAGACTGCCCGTCGCTATATCGCCATCCTGGAACAGCTCTTCCTTGTCGAGACCGTGCGCCCATGGTTCCGAAACGAACTGAAGCGGCTGGTCAAGACGCCCAAGCTGCACTTCCTCGATGCGGGTCTGCTCGGCGTGCTGCAGCGCCAGACCCTGGACAAGCTGACAGCCGATCGAAGCGCCTTCGGCGCCATCCTTGAAAGCTTCGTCTACGGAGAGCTGTTGAAGCAGTCCTCGTGGGCCGAGGAGCAAGTGTCGCTGTTCCACTACCGTGACAAGGACCAGCACGAGGTGGATTTCGTATTGGAGGGCGACGCAGGCCGGATCGTTGGCGTCGAAGTCAAGGCGGCGGCTACCATCCGCGCCACCGACTTTCGAGGTCTCGAAAAGTTGTCCGCCGCCAGCCGCCGCGCTTTTGCATTGGGCGTGGTCCTTTACGACGGGAGCGAGATGATCCCCTTTGGCGATCGATTGTTCGCTGCACCCATCGCATGCCTTTGGAGTTGAGGCGGGGTGCAGCGTGGTGCCCGGACCGGGCAGGGAAAGTTCATGCCCGAACGGTCGCCAGGGTCCTGCACCTCCTTGGTGCGCCACTGGAGTGGCGCGCTCCCGGCGAAACGGCCCGTGCTTGCGCCCGGGCCGTCGCTTCACGGGTATCCTCCCGACGGCCGGTCAGTCGGCGATCGGCCGGTCCTTGGTCTCGCGCACGAACAGCATGCCGACCACAAGCGTCATCACGGCGATCACGATCGGGTACCAGAGGCCGAAGTAGATATCGCCCTGCCAGGCCACCAGCGCGAAGGCGGTCGCCGGCAGGAAGCCGCCGAACCAGCCGTTGCCGATGTGATAGGGCAGCGACATCGAGGTGTAGCGGATACGGGTCGGGAACAGCTCGACGAGCATGGCCGCGATCGGGCCGTATACCATGGTGACGTAGATCACCAGGATGGTGAGGATCAGCAGCACCATCCACCAGCCGCTGGAGAACGGCGCCAGCGCCTTGGGGTCGGCCTTGGCCGGGTAGCCGGCGGCGCTCAGCGCACCGGCCACCGCCTTGGCGTCGAACGTGTCGATCACCGTGCCGCCGACCTTGACCTTCACGTCGGTCGTGCCGGCCGGCGCGGCCTCGTTGCTGTAGGGCACGCCGGCCTTGGCCAGCATGGCCTTGGCGTGGTCGCACTGCTGGGTGAACTTGGCCGTGCCGGTCGGGTTGAACTGGAACGAGCAGGTCGCCGGATCGGCCACGATCACGACAGGCGCCTTTTCGACGGCGGCCTCAAGCTGCGGGTTGGCGTACTTGGTGAGCGCGCCGAACAGCGGGAAGTATGTCACGGCCGCGATCAGGCAGCCGGCCATAATGATGTGCTTGCGGCCGATGCGGTCGCTGAGCCAGCCGAAGAAGATGAAGAACGGCGTGCCCAGCACCAGCGAGGCGGCGATCAGCAGGTTCGCCGTGGTCGGGTCGACCTTGAGCGTCTGGGTCAGGAAGAAGAGGGCGTAGAACTGGCCCGTGTACCAGACCACGGCCTGGCCGGCGGTGAGGCCGACGAGGGCGAGGATGACGATCTTCAGGTTGGCCCACTGACCGAAGGAGTCCTTGAGCGGCGAGGTCGAGCCCTTGCCCTCGGACTTCATCTTCTGGAAAACCGGCGACTCGTTGAGCGACATCCGGATCCAGACCGAGACGGCCAGCAGGATGATCGAGAGCAGGAACGGGATGCGCCAGCCCCACGCCTCGAAGGCCTCGGCGCCCAGCCACTCGCGGCAGGCCAGGATCACCAGCAGCGACAGGAAGAGGCCCAGCGTCGCCGTGGTCTGGATCCACGAGGTGTAGAGGCCGCGCTTGCCCATCGGCGCGTGCTCGGCGACGTAGGTCGCGGCACCGCCATACTCGCCGCCCAGCGCCAGGCCCTGCAGCAGGCGCAACCCGATCAGGATGATCGGGGCCGCGATGCCGATGGTGGCGTAGCTCGGCAGGAAGCCGACGACGGCCGTCGAGATGCCCATGATCAGGATGGTGACGAGGAACGTGTACTTGCGGCCGATCAGATCGCCGAGACGGCCGAAGAAGATGGCGCCGAAGGGGCGTACCGCGAAGCCGGCGGCGAACGCGAGCAGCACGAAGATGAAGCCCGCGGTCTCCGAAACGCCGGAGAAGAAGTTCTTGTTCATGATCGCGGCCAGCGATCCGAACAGGTAGAAGTCGTACCACTCGAACACGGTGCCGAGCGACGACGCGAAGATCACCTTGCGCGTTTCCGATGAACTCAGGTCGACTTCATCGCCGGCGCGGATCGCACCAACCAGTGCCATGCAAGACCTCCCACATCAGGTACTTTTGCCCCGGCGCCGCGATGTGTCTTCGGTGCGCCACCGCGAGCCTGGACTCGACGGCGCTGCCTCCCTCGCATGAAAATTATCGCGGACGGCCTGCGCGAATCCGCGCTGCGTCAAATAGTGCCGCGATTCGGCAACGAAGTTTCGCGACTGATTGCGCAAGCGCGACGCAACAGCGCAGACGCTGCGACCGAAGCGCGCGGTGCACGCCGGTCATGGTGAGCCTGTCGAACCATGAAGCCGATCGCACCACGGCTCGCGCGACGCCTTCATGGTTCGACAGGCTCACCATGAAGGCTACTGAGATCTCAGGTTGCGAGCGCGCTTTCGACGATGGGAGTCATCAAGGCTGTGCGTGCGACGGCGTCGCGCAGGCGTCGTCGGTGCGCGCGATCCAGGCGCGAAGGATCGACGCGCGAACCCGGCGCGCGTCCCGTCGCGATGTCGGCGATCTGCTGGCGCAGGATTGCGTCGACGATGATCGTGCGTGCCGTGGCGATGTCGTCGGCATCGCCTTCCCGGATGACGCCGCGCTGGGTCAGTGCGCGCAGCCGTTCGTCGGTGCCGGTCGCGGGGATGCCGTGGCGCAGCGCCAGCACCCGCGCCCCGGTGACGATCGGCAGCAGGCCGCCGAGCTTCAGGTCGACCCGCCCGCCGGTCAGCCGGAAGCGGCCGAACCAGCCCAATGCGCCACGTGCGCCGTCGAGGCCGGTGGCGAGCTGCAGCAGGAACGGCGGCTCTTTCGATGCGGCGGCGATCGCGTCACGCTGCAGCGCTTCGGCCAGCGCCACGTCGCCGGCAACAGCCGCGATGTCGAAGAAGATGTCGGCGGCCAGCACGGCCGCGCCGTCCGGCCGTGCGATCCAGTGACCGATCGCGCGGCGCCAGCCGTCGAGCGTGCGCCGGAAGGCGGGCTCGCGCGCCATTACGCCGCCCTTGCAGAAGGGGACTCCGGCGGCGTCGAGCGTGACGTTGACGCGCGCCGCGAAGTCGGCGAACCACGCATCGATCGCCTCACCGTCGACTTCGGCCGGTGGATCGATGACCAGCGCATTGTCCTGGTCGGGTGCGAGCAGTGTCTCGCCCCGGCCGGCGGAACCCAGCACCAGCAGGCACCAGCGGCAGGGCGGCGATCCCCTGCCGTCATCGGCCATCGCCGCGAGGGCGAGGTCGGCGGCGCGCGCCGTCAGGTCCCGCGTCGCGGCGGCGATGACGGCTGCGACGGCGGTGGCCAGTATGTCCTCGGTCAGCAGCGATCGAGCCAGCGCCGGCAACCGGTCGTGCGCCGCCTTCAGCGCCGCGGTGCCGTCGGCGACGTCGATCTCGTCGCCCAGCGCCAGTGCCTGTTGCGAGCGCAGCGCCAGCAGGATGCGCGCCGTCAGCATGCCCACGGGCCTGCCTTGCGGGTCGAGCACCGGCAGGTGCCGCACGTTGAGCCGGTTCATGCGGCCCACGGCGCGATAGACGAAGGCGTCGGGTGGCACGCCGATCACGGGCGCGGTCATTACCGCCCGAAGCTCCATGTTCATCACGGCCGCACCGGCGCGATCGACGGCACGCAGTATGTCGCGCTCGGTGACGATGCCGATGGCGCAGCCGGCATCGTCGACCACGACCAAAGAACTGATGGCCCGTTCGGTCAGCAGGCGCACCGCGTCCGGCAGCCGGGTGCCGGGCGCCGCCGTCGCGACCGGCGTGGTCATCAGATCGCGCACGCGGTGCCGGTAGGGAAAACCGTCGATGCGTTCGATAGCCTCGGTGCGCACGCGGGCTCCAGCCGGCCTATCGCGGCAGCCGGCAACGCTCGGCGACCGCCGCGGCCTGCCCGACCGTGGCGTGACCGGTGGCGATCAGCCGCTCGGCCAGCCGTATGAAGAGATACGCCGCCAGGCGCGCGTCGGCCACGGCGTCGTGCCGTGCAAAGGCCGTGGGGTCGATGCCGAAATGGCGCGCCGTATCCGCAAGGTCGAGATGAGCGAGCCGCGCGTCCAGTCCGCCGGCCAGCGCCCAGGTGTCGAGGAACGGCGGCCGTGGCAGCACACGGCCGGCGCGCCGCGCCGCCGTTGCCAGCATCGCGAGGTCGAAACGCACATGGTGGCCGATCACCACTGTGTCATGCCAGGCGCGTGCGATCCGCGGCAGCAGCGCCTCGATGGCCGGCGCATCGCGCACGTCGCCGTCAGCGATGCCGTGGATGCGGGTTGCCGACGGCGGGATGGGACGCCGTGGATCGACCAGCGTCTGCAGGATCGGCTCGGCCGCGACCGCGAACCGGTCGATGCCGACCATCGCCACCTGCACGATGGCGTCGCGCCGGCGATGGAGGCCGGTCGTCTCGAGATCGAGCGCGACAAAGCGCGTGGCGTGCAGCGGACGCGCCGCCTGCGCACCATCCAGCCGGCCATCCATGCGGGGCGCGCCGAGATGCTCGAGCAGGCGCGAGACGAGGCCGGTGCCGAACGCCATGGCGTCGCCCGTACCCGCGTCAGGCGGGCGCCGGCGATGCCGCCGCGCCGTCGGGCCTCTGCAGGTCGGCGATAATGCGCGGCGGGTCGAGCCGGCGGTCGAACTCGGTAGCCAGGCCGACCATGAGGAAACGCACGCCGGCAATGATCGACCCGCGGTCGAGGTGCCGGTGGCGTTCGTGGATCGGCATCGCCTCATAGACGCGCTGGCCTGAGACTTGGGCAATGTCGCCGATCGGGCGGGGCGGCTCCTTGCGGACCTCCTGCAGCCTTGTCCGCAGCCGGTCGGCGGCCGCGACCCGTACATCAGGGGCGATGGCCGGGCCGGCAACATCGGACAGCGCCGCGTCGAAGCGCGCCGCAAGCGCCTCGGCGAGCCGGTCCTGGCCCGACGTCGCCGCGGGCCGCAGCCTGCCCTCGGCGGCCACGAACATGTCCTCGAGCACGGCGGTGTAGGCAAGCCAGCGGCCGCGCTCGAAGGCGTCGGCGAACGGCTTGTCGCGCATCAGCTCGCTGAGCGGCAGGCTGGTCCGTGCATAGCAGTAGCCGATCAGCGTCTTCTGGGTGACGAGTGACGCGTTCTCGCACAGGAAGCGGACCAGGGTGTCGGCGGACGTCAGCGACGGTCGGCGCCGGGAGGCGAACAGTCTGGCAAGCATGTTCGGGCGCATCTCTGCTGCAATGCAGCGAATAGTTCGGCAGGCTGAGGCATTATAGCGCAGTCCCTTGTCGTGCGGCTTCATTTAATCTTTCGACAAATAGAGTCGAAAACTCACAGAAGAAAAGCCGGGATCAGGTGTCCCGGACTGCAAGGGGGGAATGCGGCAACGGCATCGCCGTCCGGCTTCCCGTGTTTGCGACCGACGCGCGGCTCATCCGTGCGAAGGGGGTGGCGCGTCCGGACCGGGGAGTCCGGCGACGAAGGGCCGACTCTCGCGTCGGCGGGAGGAACGTCAACCAAGCCAGGAAGGGGCGTGACCAATGAGTTCGCATCCGTTGACACCGGGCCAGCAGGCCGCCTATTGGCGCCGCACATCCACGCTGATGTGGGTCATCTTCGCCTTGTGGCTGTTCTTCAGCTTCGTCATCCATCTCTTCGCGCATCAGCTCAACAGCATCGTGATCCTCGGCTTTCCGCTCGGCTTCTACATGGCCGCGCAGGGGTCGCTGATCGCCTTCGTCGTGCTCTGCACCTGGAACGCCGTGGCGCAGAACAAGATCGACGAAGAATTCGGCGTCCACGAAGACTGACGGGGAGGGCTTGGCCATGAGTGACGTAAAGGCCCCGTCGGGTGGCGGGTTCCTCGGCAACCTCGGCAAGATCTACGGCGGCTACGCGGGCGGATTCATCGCCTTCACGCTGGTCCTCGCCGTGCTCGAGCAGATGGGGGTCTCGAACAAGATCATCGGCTACTGCTTCGTGTTCCTGACCATCGGCGTGTACGCCTACATCGGCATCCTGTCGCGCACGATGGACCTGTCGGAGTACTACGTCGCTGGCCGCAAGGTGCCGTCGCTGTACAACGGCATGGCGACCGGCGCCGACTGGATGAGCGCCGCCTCGTTCATCTCGATGGCCGGCGGGCTGTACCTCAACGGCTACAACGGCCTGGCCTACGTGCTGGGCTGGACCGGCGGCTACGTGCTGGTCGGCATCCTGCTGGCGCCTTACCTGCGCAAGTTCGGCCAGTTCACCGTGCCCGACTTCCTGGGCACCCGCTACGAGAGCACCACCGCCCGCTTCGTCGGGGTCGTCGTGCTGTTCTGCGCCTCCTTCACCTACATCGTGGCGCAGTGCTTCGGCATCGGGATCATCACGTCGCGGTTCCTGGGCATCGGCTTCGAAGTGGCGATCTTCGTCGGCCTGCTCGGCATCCTGGTGTGCTCGATGCTGGGCGGCATGCGCGCGGTGACGTGGACCCAGGTGGCCCAGTACATCATCCTGATCATCGCGTACCTGGTGCCGGTGGTCTGGCTGTCGACCAAGCTGTACGGCCTTCCCATTCCGGAGCTGACCTACGGCCAGGCGCTCAACGAGATCGCGGGCTTTGAGCAGAAGCTCGGGATCGCCAAGGGTCACACCTCGGCCTTCACCAATGCCCAGGGGCAGTTCAGCTGGACGGAGTTCCACAATTTCTGGGCACTGGTGCTGTGCCTCATGATCGGCACCGCGTCGCTGCCTCACATCCTGATGCGCTACTTCACGACGCCCAGCGTGCGTGAGGCGCGCAGCTCGGTGGCGTGGTCGATCTTTTTCATCTTCCTGCTGTACTTCACGGCGCCGGCCTACGCCGCCTTCGCCAAGCTGGAGGTCTACCAGAACGTGATCGGCCAGCCGATCAACGCGCTGCCGGCCTGGGTGCAGAACTGGTCGCAGGTCGGTGGCCTGCTCACCATCAAGGACGCCAACAGCGACGGCATCCTGCAGCTCGCCGAGTTCGTCATCAACCAGGACATCATCGTCCTGTCGATGCCGGAGATCGCCGGTTTGCCGTACGTGGTGTCCGGCCTGGTCGCGGCCGGCGGCCTGGCGGCGGCGCTGTCGACCGCCGACGGCCTGCTGCTCGCCATCGCCAACGCGCTCAGCCACGACGTCTACTACAAGATGATCGACCCGAAGGCCTCGACGGCCCGCCGGTTGATCGTGGCGCGCGTCCTGCTGGTCGGCGTCGCGATCGTCGCGGCAGCCGTCGCCGGCACCCGGCCGTCGGGCATCATCCAGATGGTGGCCTGGGCGTTCTCTCTGGCGGCTGCGGGCTTGTTCGCGCCGTTGGTGCTGGGCATCTGGTGGAAACGCACCACCACGGCGGGCGCCATCGCCGGCATGATCGGCGGCTTCGGCGTCTGCCTGTTCTACCTGGTGATGACCCGCTACGCCCCCGTCACCTTCAAGGAGTGGTTCGGCACCGACCTGTGGTGGGGCATCCGCAACATCTCCTCGGCGCTGTTCGGACTGCCGGTGGCGTTCATCGTGACCTGGGTGGTGAGCCTGCTGACGCCGGCACCGTCCAAGGAGATGCAGGACTTCGTCGACTCGATTCGCGTTCCCAAGGGAGATGTCCGGCTGGCCCCTAACCAGACCTGATACCCGTCGGTCCGTCGACCTGCACACAGGGCCCGCGCCGCGGGCCCTGTGTCGCGTCAGGGCAGCGCGATACCGCGGTCCTGGAAACAGTCCTCCGCCACAGTTTCGCATTGAGGTGTTCGCGGCGTGCGACGTAGCATCCGGGCTACATGCGGCGCCGGTGATGCGTGCGGCGGGACGGTAGAGGGGCAGGTGGACGTTTCACTTCTGCAGGTCCAGGCCGCGAGCCGTCCAGGCCGGCTGCTTGACCTGCAGCCCGCCAGGACCCTCGCCCGGGTCGCAACGGTGGCGCTGTTGCTCGTCGCCTTTCTCTTTCCCGCGATCCTCAACGGCTTTCCGGTCGTCTTCCCGGATACCGGGGGCTATCTGTCGGCGGCGGTCGAAGGCAAGCTCAACAATGGCCGCGCCGCGATCTACGGCGCGTTGCTGGCGCTGGGTATCCCGTCGCAGTTCTGGCTGGTGATCGTCGCGCAGGCCGCGGTGACGGTCTGGTTGCTGGCCCTGGGCTTGCGCGTGCATGGCCTTGGCGGCCGGCCGCTGCGTCTCCTCCTCGTCGGCGGCGGACTCGCCGCGCTGACGGGGTTGCCCTGGTTTGCCGCCCAGCTCATGCCGGACATCTGGGCGCCCGCCGCGGTGATGTCGCTGTATCTGCTGGCCTGCCGCGCCGGCTGGCTGCGACGCTGGGAGAAGGTGCTGCTGGCGGTTGTCGTGGCTTTCGCCATGGCCAGCCACATGGCCACGATCGCGCTGGTGCTCGGCCTTGGTGCCGCCATCGCCCTGATGCGGCTGGTCGCGCCGCGACTGTCCTTGCCGCGCCCCCGGCTGGCAGGCCCCGTGGTGGCGGCGTCGCTTGGCATCCTCACGGCGCTGGGGTCCAATCTCGCGCTCGCCGGCAAGTTCGCGTTCACGCCCGGCGGTTTCAACTTCCTGTTCGCCCGGCTGATCGATACCGGCCTCGTGGCACGCTATCTCGACGACAATTGCCCCGACCCGGCGATCCGGCTCTGCCCCTATCGGCACCGGTTGCTGCCGGAGGTCGGCGATGTCTGGCTTACCCGGGGCGATGCCTGGCTGTGGTACGAGCACAGCCCGCTATACGACCTGGGTGGTTGGGATGCGTTCGAGGAGGAGGCGCGCCGCTTCGTGTTCGGTACGCTCGCCGCCTATCCTCTGGCCCATCTGCGCGGCGCCATGGACGGCACCCTGGTGCAGCTCACGATGGTCGAGACCGGCGACTGGCTGACGGCGCCGACCGGCGATACGCGTCGGGTGATCGAGGCGGTGGCGCCCGGCTCGGCCATGGCCTATCGCACGGCGCGCCAGCAGCAGGGCGACTACGACTTCAGCATGGACAATCTCGTCCACGTGCCCGTTGCGCTGGCCGCCACGCTGCTGCTGCCGCTGGTGATCTGGCTGGCGCGCCGGCGCATGGTCCGGCCGCCGGTGGGCCTGTTTGCCGGTGTGATCCTGGTGTCGCTGGTTGGCAATGCGGTGATCTGCGGTGCCCTGGCGAGCGCACACCACCGCTATCAGAGCCGGCTGGTGCCGCTGGCCTCGCTGGTCGCCGTGGTGGCGGCTCTGACCTTGCGATGGCGCGCCGGCCAGTGGAAAGTCGTCACTCGCGGACACGAAGCGAGGTGAACGGTGGAACCGAAGGATCTGTGGTGGGGCTACTGGTACTTCAATCTGCCCAACTACGCGCTGTCGTTGGTCTTCTACGCCCTGTTCGGTCGTTTCCTGCTGTCGTTCTTCCTGCCGCCCGACAGCCGCAACTACATATACCGCTCGTTCATCTGGCTCACCGACTGGATCGTCCGGCCTGTGGCGTTCGTGACACCTTCGGCCATCCCGGGGGTCTTCCTGCCGCCGGTGGCGGCGTTCTGGATCGTGGTCCTGCGCGTGGCGTTCTTCATGCTGCTCTACTACCTGGACCTGACGCCGCGCGTGACGCCGGCGCGCACGGGCTGACCGGAACCAGGTCATGGACCGTCAGTTCCTGTTCTTCATCGTCGTCGGCATCAGCGTGCTGAACGGCCTGTTCTCGCCGTTCCTGGCCGTCGCGGTGCCCATCGCAACGGTGCTGATGCCGGAGATCTTCCCGCGGTCGGTCGGCTGGGTGCTGTTCTTCAGTTCGATCCTGGTGGCGTCCGCGACACTGCTGCTGGCCGGCGTGCCGGCGGCGCTCGCCGAGCGCCTGCTGACGCGCGACCGCACCTCGGACATGCCGATGCTGGTGTGGCTGGCCGGCGTCGTCCTGCTCGCCCTGCCGGCAGTCTCGCGCTTCATGAAGTAGCCGGGGAAGCAGGGCAGCCTCGATCAGAAGACGACCTTGAAGCTGCCGTCGTTCTGCTTCTTGGCGATGCACTGGAACAGACCTTTCTTGCCGTCCAGTTCGTAGGGAATATTGACCCGGATCTCTTCCTCGCCTGTCGAGCCGGCAATGTTGGAGCCCTCGAAATTCGCGAGGGTCGCCCTGCCGACCTTGCCGTCCTGCTGGGCGGCCTTGAGGCAAACCTCGTACGCTGCCTTGTTCTGCTCGCCGGACTTGCCGCACGCCGAGAGCGTCGCCGCCGCGACCGCGACGGCAATGCCAAGGCGCAACGCCGGCACAAAACAACCTGAGGGCATGCGTCTTCCCCCTATCGCGTTTTTCGTTGCAGCCATCGCGGCACTTGCCCTGCATCACTAGGCCAGATGGCGCGCAGAGGACAAGTACCGCCGGCGATATCTGATGGTCTGCGGCAATTTGCCGGACGTCGGGGCGATTCGACAGCCACCGCCTTCCGGGCATTCACGCCGATCTGATGAGCCGGCTCCTGACGACGGTTGGCCCGTCCGGCCGCGGTGGGCGATACTTGCCGGCAACGACGTGCCGGTGATGGGGCGGCCATGGACTACGACGCGATCCGTCGATATGCCGAAATCTCGGTCCGGCGCGGCTGCGGTTTCGCCGTGATCGCGATTTTCTCGGCCATGGTGGGCGTCTCGTCCGAGCCCGATATCTGCTTCCGGCTGGGTGCCGGCTTTGCCGCGCTGACGGCGGTGGTCCTGTACTGGCGCGGCCGCAACGCGCCGACCCGCAACTTCCGGCGTACCGAGGTCTGGCTCATGATCGAGGACGCGCCCGCCCTGCCGCGGGAGCGGCTGCAGAGCATGATCGGCGGGGCGTTGGCCGAAACCTACCTGGCCCACGCCTGGATCGCCGCCTGGATCACCCTGATGATGTGCGCGATCGCGGTCGTCATGGCGGTGAGCTTCGTGCAGCGCTAGAGCACGTTTTGTGTTGACGGAATCGCCTTCCGGGAGCGCCGGCTTCCAGCCGGCTCATGATGCGGAACTTCGCGCCGGTGCCGGCTGGAAGCCGGCGCTCCCGGCTGAGCGGGATACGCGCCGGGCGCTTCGCATCTGCCCGTCTCTGGGCGCGTGCGGCGGGCCTGAATCTCTGCGACAATCCGCGCGCGGCCCGACGCGACAAGGCGCTTGGCTCGAGGGTTTCGTCGGCGCTCGATGGTTTCAACGACGCACCGGGTTACGCCACCCTTCGGCGGCGCGCTCGAGTAGCGACGATGGGGGAGGAAACGTGTCGGTAGCGCCATTGCTGCCGCGTAACGTTGGCGGGCCGTTCGGCGACACTGTCGGCGGGGGCGTGTGCGCCGCCGGGGCGCGCCCATGATCGGCGACAGAGCCTCGCTGCTGGCGCCGCATCGCCTGATCGCGGCCTACGGCGGGGTGTTGCTCGTCCTGATCACGGCGCTGGGCGTGCTCGAATGGGCCGGCGTCGATCGCCGTGTGCTCGGCTACGTCATCGTGATGCCGACGGTCCTGATCTACGCCTTCATCGGCATTCGCGCCCACACGCGCAGCATCCAGGACTACTACGTCGCCGGTCGCAAGGTGCCGGCGTTGTACAACGGAATCGCCTCTGCCGCCGACTGGATGAGCGCGGCATCCTTCCTGGGCCTCGCCGGCACTCTCTACCTTGGCGGCTATGACGGTCTTGCCTTCGTGCTGGGCTGGACCGGCGGTTTCGTGCTGGTGGCGGTGCTGCTGGCGCCCTATCTGCGCAAGTTCGGCCAGTACACCATCCCCGATTTCCTGGGCGCGCGTTACGGCGGGCATCCGGCGCGGCTGGTCGGCGTTCTCGTGCTGGTGGTGGCGTCCTGCCTCTATATCGTGGCGCAGCTCGTCGGTATCGGCGTCATCACCCAGCGCTTCCTCGGCTTCCGCTTCGAGCTGGCGGTGTTCGCCGGCGTGACGGGCGTGCTGGTCTGTTCGCTGCTGGGCGGCATGCGGGCCGTTACCTGGACCCAGGTGGCGCAGTACGTGGTGTTGATCGTGGCGTACCTGGTGCCGGTCACGCTGCTGTCGGTCAAGCTGACGGGTTGGCCGTTCGCGCCATTCAGCTACGGCCAGGCCTTGCTCGAGATCGACCGCATCGAGCAGGCCATCGGCGTGGTGCGGCCGCACACGGCCCTGGCCGCCGCCGACGGCCGCACCGATGTGACGGTCATCGTCAACTTCATCGTGCTGACCTTCGCGCTCATGGTGGGCACGGCCAGCATGCCGCACATCCTGATGCGGTACCTGACGACGCCGACCGTGCGCGCGGCACGCACGTCGGTCGCCTGGTGCCTGCTCTTCATCGTCGTGCTGTACCTGATGGCACCGGCCTATGCCGCCTTCGCCAAGCTCGAGGTCTACCAGAACGTGATCGGCCGCAATCTCGCCGACCTGCCGGACTGGATCCGGGTCTGGCAGCTGCCGTCGCCTTTCGGTGGGACCCCGTGGGTGCAGGTGATGGACGTCAACAACGACGGCATCCTGCAGGCGGGCGAGTTTCGCATCCTGTCGGAGGTGGTCGTGCTGGCGGCGCCGGAGATCGCCGGGCTGCCCTACATCATCACCGGCCTGGTGGCGGCCGGCGCCCTGGCGGCGGCGCTATCGACCGCCGACGGCCTGCTGCTGGCGATCGCCAACGCGCTCAGCCATGACATCTACTACAAGGTCATCGACCCCAACGCCGACGCGCGCCGGCGGCTGATCATCTCGCGCGTGTTCCTGATCTTCGTGGCGGCGATGGCGGCGTGGGGCGCCGGCGCGCTGGGGGCGCACATCCTGTTCCTGGTGGCCTGGGCATTTGCGATCGGCGCCTCCGGCCTTTTTGCGCCGCTGGTGCTGGGCATCTGGTGGAAGCGCTGCGGCCCGGTGGCCGGCGTGGCCGGCATCACGATTGGCTTCACTGTGTGCATGTTTGCGCTGATCGCGACCGAGTTCTACGGTCCCTGGGTCAAGAACAGCCTGGGCTGGCTGGGCGACATCCGCCTGGTCGCCGCGCGCGGCCGCGAGGTGGCGCACGTCTGGGGGATCGACAACATCGCCATCGGCGTGGTCGGCGTCCCGGCCTCGTTCCTGGCAATGTGGATCGCCGGCTTCCTGGCGCGGCCGGCCTCGCGCGACGTGCAGGAGATGATCGACTCGATCCGCGTGCCGGCCGGCAAGGTGGCGAACCTGGATCGGTTGCCGTAGAGCTCTGGTGCCGCTCTGTGGCGGCCTCTCAGTGAGGAAGAAGCGCCGCGACGCCCAGGCGCCGGGCGGCCGCAAGCAGCTGCGTGTCGCGGGTCCACAGCGAGGCGTCCGGAGTGAGTCGCACGGCCGCCAGAAGGTGTGCATCGACGTAGCCGATTCCCAGGCCGAACAGCGCCTGCTGGTCGATAAAGCGCATGACTTCCTGATGCGTCGCAACGGCGGGCTGAGGCAGCCTGTGCAGCGCGCGCAGCACGAGCGCGCGCTGGCGTAGCGACCCCAGAGCCAGCTCGCCGGTCACAAAGGGATGGACAAGGACTCTCCCGGCACCCAGCAGGCTGGCGAGTGTTTCATCATCGGCCCGCAGGTGATCGATCCAGACTGACGTATCGACCAGAATCACGCTGCCTTGGCCCGCCGTCTACGCGGTGCTTTCAACCCCGGCTCGGTGCCACCCAAACGCGCCAGCCGGCGTGCAGCCTCACGCTCGATCAACGCCTTGAGTGCTTCCCGAATCAGCGCCGACTTCTCCTGTAGGCCGGTATAAGCTTGGGCCTCGGCAAGGAGTTCATCGTCTAGGGCAAGAGTTGTGCGCATCAACCGGCCTCCACATCGGCAGGCACAGAATTAGCATCATTTGATGTCGATTCCAATGCCTGCGAGCCCAGCCCTGGTTGCACGATTGGGTTCTTCGTTCCAAGGGATCGCCGCCCTGCGCTTCAATTCCGCAATGGCTTCCTGGCGCGTTTCGAAGCGACCTTCCTACGGCTCGTCGCGCGCCTCGTCGTTGACCACGAACATGCTCACGTCCTTGGGCTGGAGCAATTCCCTCCAGGCACATGAGCGCGAAGCAGGATGGTGGGCCCGGCAGGATTCGAACCTGCGACCTAACCGTTATGAGCGGCCCGTTCTAACCGCTGAACTACAGGCCCTGCGCGTCGCGGCGGAGATGTAAGGGCAATCGTTGCCGGTGGGCAAGGGGCAGGCGCGTCCGCCCACCGGTCCCAGGTCTCAGCCGTCGAGGAAGCTGCGCAGCAGGCGCGAACGGCTGGGGTGCTTCAGCTTGCGCAGCGCCTTGGCCTCGATCTGGCGGATGCGCTCGCGGGTCACCGAGAACTGCTGGCCGACTTCCTCCAGCGTGTGGTCGGTGTTCATACCGATGCCGAAGCGCATGCGCAGCACGCGCTCCTCGCGCGCCGTCAGCGTCGCCAGCACCTTGGTCGTGGTTTCGCGCAGGTTGCCCTGGATGGCGGCGTCCAGCGGTATGACCGCGTTCTTGTCCTCGATGAAGTCGCCGAGATGCGAATCCTCCTCGTCGCCGATCGGCGTCTCGAGGCTGATCGGCTCCTTGGCGATCTTCAGCACCTTGCGCACCTTCTCCAGCGGCATGCCGAGCTTCTCGGCCAGCTCCTCCGGCGTCGGCTCGCGGCCGATCTCGTGCAGCATCTGGCGGCTGGTGCGCACCAGCTTGTTGATCGTCTCGATCATGTGCACCGGGATGCGGATGGTGCGCGCCTGGTCGGCGATCGAGCGCGTGATGGCCTGCCGGATCCACCACGTGGCGTAGGTCGAGAACTTGTAGCCGCGACGGTACTCGAACTTGTCGACCGCCTTCATCAGGCCGATGTTGCCTTCCTGGATCAGGTCGAGGAACTGCAGGCCGCGGTTGGTGTATTTCTTGGCGATCGAGATCACCAGCCGCAGGTTGGCCTCGACCATCTCCTTCTTGGCCCGGCTGGCCTCGCGCTCGCCCTCTTGCACCGTGCGTACGATGCGGCGGAACTCGGCGATCGGCAGGCCGGAATGCGCCGCCAGGGCCGCCACCTCGGCGCGGCTGTCGCCGACCTCGGTGCCGCGCCGGCGCGCCAGCTCCTTCCAGCCCTTGTTGGGCAGCTTCTGCACCTTCTCGAGCCAGTTGGGATCGAGCTCGTGGCCGATATAGGCGTCGAGGAACTCTTCGCGCTTGATGCGCATGCTGTCGGCATGGCGCATCAGCCGGCCCTCGGCGGTCATCAGCTTGCGGCTGATGTCGTAGAGCTGGTCGCGCATCTGCTCGATGCGGTTGTTGTTGAGATGGATGGTGCGCACCATCTCGACGATCTTCTTGCGGAAATGCTCGTAGCGGCGCTCGAAGTCGTTGGACGGCTTGTGGCCGCGCTGCAGGGTCGAGAGCCGGCGGTTCTGCACCTTCGACATCTCGCCGTAGGTCTTGGCGATCTTCGACAGCGTCTTGAGCACTTCCGGCTTGAGCTTCTCCTCCATCGCCGACAGCGAGACGTTGACGGTATCGTCCTCCTCCTCGGCGCCGGCCTCGGGGGCAGCCTCGACGACGGTGCCGTCTTCCGCCACGACGGCCGCCGGCCTGGGCGCCGCCGCCGGCATCGGGCGCGGCCCCGGGGCGGGCCGGGGCGGCATCGGCGGCCGGGCAGCACCGTTGGCCGCGCCTTCCGGCGGCTTGGTGCCGTCGCCTTCGGGCACGCCGCCGTAGGTGGCCTCCAGGTCGATGACGTCGCGCAGCAGCATGCGCCCTTCGGTCAGCGCATCGCGCCACTCCAGCAGCGCCTTGATGGTCAGCGGGCTTTCGCAGATCGCGCCGATCATCTTCTCCTGGCCGGCCTCGATGCGCTTGGCGATCGCGATCTCGCCCTCGCGGCTGAGCAGTTCGACGCTGCCCATCTCGCGCAGGTACATGCGCACCGGGTCGTCGGTGCGGCCGTAATCCTCTTCCTCGTCCTCGCCGCTGGCCGGCGCCGCCACCTTGCCGTCGGTCGGGGTCGGCGTGGCGGCCGCAGGCTTCTCCTCGACGATGTCCTCGTTGTCGTCGGAATCGACCAGCGTGATGCCCATCTCCGACAGCATCGCCATGGTGTCCTCGATCTGCTCCGAGGACACGTCGTCCGGCGGCAACGCCGACGCCAATTCCGTTACCGTGACGTAACCTCGCTCCTTGCCGCGCTGCACCAGCTTCTTCAGGCCGGCGCCAAGGGTGTCCAAGAGGGGCGAATCGGTCGAGTCTTCGGGCTTGTCGGGCGTTTCGGCGGTCGTGGCCGGCTTGGTCGCCATCGTGTGGGATCCCTGGTCTTGCGCCGCGGCGCGGTGTGCGGGGCGTCCGCCGGGCGGTACGCCTGCCTGCACCCCTAAAACGGTATAAAGCCCGTCGCTGGGGGAGCGACAGGCATGGCCGATATATAGCGATGGCCCGCTGCCGCCACCAGTCCAAAAGCATCCATCGCCGACAAAGAAACAGTGCGCCGCCGTGGTCGAGCCGCCGGGTCAGCCCTCAGGACCGGACTTGGCGCTACGCAACGTGCGTTCGATAAGGGCTTGTGTCTGTTGAATGTTCTCGTCGGGCGCCCCCGTCGCCAGGGCCGACGCCGCGGCGCGCCGGTCGGCCTCCTCGCTGGCGGTCGACCGGTGGTTGTCGGCGATGTGGCGCCACTGAAGCAGGGCCGCCTCGGGCTCGGCTGTTCCCAGCCACTGCTCCGCTTCGCGGCGCAGCGCCGCCATGACCGCGGACAAGCCGGCCTGCTCGGCGCGCAAGGCGACGGCCCGCATCTCGGCCGCCTCGAGCGTATCGCCCGGGTCGCCTGCCGCGCCATGCACCTCGTCGGCGGCCAGGGCCAGGCCGGCCACATCGAGCAGGATGGCCCGAACGTGCTGCAAATCGTCGCGGTTCAGCGGCAAGACCACGATCTCTTCGGCCAGGACGTGCAGCCACGCCGGGCGCGCGAGGACGGCGCCCAGCAGCACCCGTTCGCGGCGGCCGGTATCGAGGTCGTGCGCCGCCGTGCGCAGGGCGGCACCCTCGGCGAACCACGCCGGCGGCCCCGCGTCGAACCGGCCACGGTTGCCGATCTTACCGGGCTGCCGGAAGCGCGGGCCGATGAGGTGCTGGGGACGCCGCCCGCCGCCCGGGGGGCGCCCACGCCGCACCTCCCACAGCCGCTTGCGCACGATTTCCTGATGGTAGTAGCCGCGCACCGTGGCGTCGGCGATGTCGTTGACGCGCCGCTCCAGCGCCGCCTGGACGCTGGCGCTGCGCTCGGGCGTGTCCATGGGCTGGCCGGCCGTTTCCATGTCCCAGACGATGTCGACCAGGGGCCGCGCCTGCTTCAGGCAGGCCGCGAAGGCGGCGGGGCCGCTGGCCCGGATCAGGCTGTCGGGGTCGTGGCCCGGCGGCACGGACACGAATCGCAGGCTCTTGCCCGGCTTCAGCAGGGGCAGCGCGCGCTCGGCGGCGCGCATGGCTGCACGCCGGCCGGCATTGTCGCCGTCGAAGCACAGGTAGGGCTCGTCGGTCAGCCGCCACAGCAGGGCCAGCTGGCTCTCCGTCAGGGCTGTGCCCAGCGGCGCCACCGCCCCGTCGAAGCCGGCAACGTGCAGGGCGATGGCGTCCATGTAGCCTTCGGCCACGATCACCGGGCGGTCCTTGCCGGCTGCCTCGCGCGCCAGGTGCAGGCAATAGAGGTTGTCGCCCTTGTGGAAGAGATCGGTCTCGGGCGAGTTCAGGTACTTCGGCTCGCCGGCGCCGATGATGCGGCCGCCGAAGGCGATCACGCGCCCGCGCCGGTCGTGGATCGGGAACATCACCCGGCCTCGGAAACGGTCGTAGGGCGCGCGCCCGCCATCCTCGGGCCGGATCACCAGGCCGACGTCGACCAACTGCTGGTCGGTGGCGCCGGTGCGCCGCAACGCCGCCTGCAGCGCTTCGCGGTTGTCGGGCGCGAAGCCCAGGCGGAAGCGAGCGATTGCGTCGTCGTCCAGCCCGCGGCCGCGCAGGTAGTCGAGGCCGATCTTGCCGCCGGGCATGCGCAGCTGCTGCTCGAACCAGATCGCCGCCGTCTCGGTGACCTGGTGTAGTGTGGCGACGGCCTTGGCCCGTTCGCGCTCCTGGGGCGTCGTTTCGGGCACCTCCAGGCCGGCCTCGCCCGCCAGCCGCTCGACCGCCTCCGGGAACGAGACATTGTCGATGCGCATGGTGAAGCCGATGGCATCGCCATGCGCGCCGCACCCGAAGCAGTGGAAAAAGTTCTTCTGGTCGTTGACCCAGAAGGACGGCGTCTTCTCGCTGTGGAACGGGCACAGGCCGGCGTACTCGCGCCCCTTGCGCTTCAACGCCACGCGCCGCCCGATCAGCTCCGAGAGCGTGATCCGGTTGCGTAGTTCGTCGAGGAAGCCCGGGGGGAAGGCCATCGCTACTCGATCAGGCGGCTTTGGATGTTCGGCCGCGTTGAGCCGATCTTACGTCGGCCCCGTACCAGCGGTCGACAAGGCGGCGCGTTCGAATAGGGTGGATAAGTTCTGGCACAGCTCAAGGCGCCCGGGGCGCCTGGGCTATGGGAACGTCCAACGAGGGGCCGGCCATCGACAAACCTCGATGGTCTCGCTACCTTTTGCACATGACGAGGCTATTGGACCAAGCGCTTGACATGGTGCGCCAACTTCCGGCCGCCGATCAGGACGACATCGCTCGCGCAATCCTGCGCTTGGCGGGCGGAGACGATGCGGAACCGGTACCGCTCACCTCCGATGAGCGGGCGGCCATCAGGCGATCCAAGGAGGCTGCCGAACGGGGCGAATTTGCCACCGATCAGCAGGTGGCCGCCGTCTGGGCCAAGCATGGCCTATGAGGCTGCGCTACACCATACCTGCGCTCGCCGATCTCGACTCGATACTCGCATACATCGCCACCAGGTCACCGCAAGGCGCGGCTCGCGTGCAGCAGCGAATAAGGGATACCGTCCAGCTTCTCGCTGAGTTTCCTCGTATCGGGACCTGGACAAAGGATCCGAGCATTCGCCGTCTCGTGGCGCGACCCTATCCCTATCTGATTTTCTACGAAGTCACCGAGAGCGAAGTCGTCATTCACGCGATCCGGCATGGCTCTCGCGACCCCTCTACAATGCCGGGCTCGACCACATGACCGTGCGTCGCCGCCTCTACCGGAATTTCGAGAGCATCGCTTCGACTTCCGCCGGGCTGGCAAAGTCAGCGGCATCCGCCTCGGCAAGTGCAGCTTGAATTTCGGCGACCTGCGCGAGCTGAAGATCAATCCACGGCTCCCATTCGAGCCCGCTTTCCGCCCATCTGCCCTTCAAATCGGCGCGCCCAAGTTGTGTACGCGCGAACAGTACTTCGAATTTGTCATCCGGCGAGCCGGGCGGTGACGTCTCGATGGGGCCGCGCCTCCTCGGCATAGCTCTCACCCGCCCAGCGCCTTCTTGACCGTTCCCGCGACCTGCGAGAAGTCCATCTGGCCGGCATAGTTGGCCTTCAGCCACGCCATCAGCGGGCCCATCTGCTTGACGCTGGTGGCGCCGGTCGCGGCCATGCCCTTGCGCACCGCGTCCTCGACACCGGCAGCGTCGAGTTGCTGTGGCATGAATCTGCGGATGACCTCGATCTCGGCCTGCTCCTTGTCGGCAAGCTCCTGGCGCCCGCCCTGCGTGTAGGCGGCGATGCTCTCGTTGCGCTGTTTGATCATGGTGCCGAACATCACCAGGATATCGGCGTCGGGGATGCCGTCCTTGTTGCCCTTGGCGCGGGCCTCGATGTCCAGCTCCTTGAGCCTGGCCAGAACCAGCCGCACGGTCGATACCGCTGTCGCGTCCCTGGCGCGCATGGCGTCCTTCAGCGCTTCGTTGAGCTTCTCGCGCAACATGATTGCCTCGACGGGCTTGAGGGGAAGCCGCACCATAGTCCTGCAACAGGCTGCGGGCAATGAAAATAACCCATTGAAATAATTGATATTTCCAACTCCCGCCCGGGGTTGACGCAGCGCCGGCCGATCATTACAAAGCGCCGGGTTTCGCGCTGCCGGTCCGCTGGCCGGTGCGCGTGAGCACGATCGGATCCGCCGTCATGACCACTCCTTCCTCGACCGGCGCCGTTCCGGGCGCCGGGACTCGGGCCGCGCCCGCGCAACCGGCCGGCGCGACCGCTGCTCTGGTGCTGGCCGACGGGGCAGTGTTCTGGGGCCGCGGCGTCGGCGCGGCCGGCATGGCGGTGGGCGAGGTCTGCTTCAACACGTCGATGACCGGCTACCAGGAGATCATCACGGATCCGTCGTACGCCGGGCAGATCATTACCTTCACCTTCCCGCATATCGGCAACACCGGCACCAACGACGAAGATATCGAAACCATCACCCCGGCGGCGCGCGGCGTGGTGCTGCGCCAGGACATCACCGAGCCGGCCAACTGGCGCGCCACGCGGCCGCTCGATGCTTGGCTGAAGTCGCACCACCTGCCCGGCGTCTGCGGCGTCGACACGCGCCAGGTCACACGCCGCATCCGGGACGGCGGCGCGCCCAACGGCGTCGTGGTGCACGCGCCGGACGGCAAGTTCGACATCCCGGCGCTGGTGCGGAAGGCAGGTGAATGGCCGGGCCTCGAAGGCATGGACCTCGCACTGGACGTCGCGACCCGCCAGACCTACGGCTGGGATGAGTCCGTGTGGGCGCTGGGCAAGGGCTACGGCAAGCAGACCGAGCCGAAGTACCACGTCGTCGCCGTCGACTACGGCGCCAAGCGCAACATCCTGC
>Ga0187894_10001943_pt1 | contig 25605 bp, 15 predicted proteins | sample GBC1701081metaG_FD_136650 | JGI IMG/M metagenome (GOLD analysis project Ga0187894, IMG submission 136650) | White microbial mat communities from a lava cave in the Kipuka Kanohina Cave System on the Island of Hawaii, USA - GBC170108-1 metaG ... | reverse complement strand
TGAAAGGTCTTCTTCATTTCAGGATGTCGAAGCATCACGCGCTGCGAACCCACGCCGAAGCCGATGCCCATTCGATCGGCCAATCCGGCGATCTCCCGGTTGAACCGCGCGACCTCTTCTGCGCCGCCGGTCATCCCCGTAATGATCAGCGGATAGTTCAGACGTTTACCGAGTACGGCGACGCTCAGGTCAATATCCTCGAGCCTGGTTTCGATCAGGGGTTGATGGACCAGTTCGACATCTTCGAAGAGAGTGGTCTTCCGGCGGAACTCCACGTCCTGGTTTGCACAGAGGTCGAAATGACTGAGTTTGCGATTGACGATTTCAGTTGATACTGGCATGCATAGGCGATTATAGTTTCTGATACGGTTCAATGCCAATCACGCGAAACCGAAAGCCGATTTTGCCAGCGAAATTGTTATTAAAAGTTTGCCCCGGCTTTCCCTAGCTTCACGACTTCATGCGCAAACATACGCCGATAATTTTACTCCTGACCTTCGCCGCCGCAATCTATCTTGCCACATCATTCCGGCCTTCGCTGCTTGATGACGCCGACGCCACACACGCCGAAGCGGCGAAGGAGATGATCGAGCGCAACGACTGGGCGACGCTCCACGTCAATGGCGTCCGTTATCTGGAAAAAGCGCCGACGTTGTATTGGGCTGTGGCCGCGTCATTTCGCGTCTTCGGCTTCAACGCCTTCGCGGTCCGGTTCCCTGTTGCGCTCGCGATTGTTTTGCTGGCTAGCGCCGCTTACAGGTTAGGGCGATGGGCTTATTCCGAAAAAGCGGGTTTGTACGCGGCGGCGATTCTGTCTTCGTGCGTGGGGATGTTTTTGTTCACGCGGGTAATGATCCCCGAAGCGATCCTCACACTGTGGTTCACGCTGGCGCATTACTGTTTCCTGCGGGGATTTTTCGGCGAGGGCGCCGAAAAGCGCTGGTATTACGGCCTGTACGCCTCGATTGCGCTCTGCGTGCTAACCAAAGGCCTGATCGGGATCGCCTTTGTCGCCGGGCCGATCGGGTTGTTCCTGCTGTTGACACGAAACCTGCTCAGCGAAATCAGGCATCTTCGTTTGTTCACGGGAGCGCTGTTGTTTCTCCTCATCGCCGCTCCGTGGCATCTGCTCGTGGGATTCCGCAATGATCGCTTCTTCTGGTTCTACTTCGTCAACGAACATTTCAAACGCTTCCTGGGCACGCGCGAGCCGAGGGATTACAACCGCGTGCCGTTTGTTTTTTACTGGCTGATGCATCTGCTGTGGCTGTTTCCGTGGAGCATGGCGGTCCCGCTGCTCGGGTCACAGAAGCTTGCGATCAATCGCAAAGCCGAACGCGAGCGGTTGATCAATCTTTACACTTGGCTGTGGGCCGCAGTGATCCTGATCTTTTTCAACATCTCGACCAGCCAGGAGTATTACACCTTCCCGGTTTACGCGCCGCTGGCGCTGCTGCTGGGCGCGGCTTTTGAGAAGGCGGAAGAGAGTCCGCGAGCGCAAAAATACCTGCTCTGGGCGCAAGGCGCGCTGGCTACTGTCGGACTGATCGTCGCTGCGACACTCGGCGCGCTGGTCTGGAAGGCCCGTAACGTTCAACCGACCGGCGACCTTTCCGATCTGCTCAACCAGGCGCCATCGGATTCCGAGCAGTACACGCTGTCGCTCGGTCATTTCTTTGATCTGACGACCAACGCGTTCGCCGAATTGCGCGCGCCCGCCATCGGAGCGGCAATCTCACTCGGTATTGGTTTCCCTTTGGCTTTTCTGTTCCGCAGGCAAAAACGGAACGCGCAAGCCGCCGTCGCAATGTTCGTCACGATGGGAGCGATGTTCGTTTGCGCAAATCTGGCGCAGCAAAAGTTCGACCCGGTCCTGTCATCACGAGGGTTGGCCGAAGAGATTCAAAAGCAGTGGGAGCCGAACGCGAAGATCATCTTCAACGGCGAATATGAGACGGGATCATCAATCGCTTTTTACACGAACGAACAGATCCTGTTGCTGAATGGACGCGTGACTGGAATGGCGTTTGGCTCGACCTACCCTGACGCGCCGAAGATTTTCCTCGAAGCCGAAGACGTGCGCCGGTTGTGGCAAGGGAATGATCGAGTCTTCTTTTTCACTGAAGACAGCAAGAAGGAAAAAGCTCTGAAGGTGGTTGAAGGATTGCCGGTTTATTCGCTGGCTGATCGGGGCGGGAAGAGTGTGGTTACAAATAAACCTTTGAGAGAAAAACACTCTCGTCTCTCGCATACTCAAGGAGCTGATGGACGGTTGTCTCCTTCACATAAAGCTCTACTCTGTCTTCAGGAAGCTTTACACCGGCGGCCTCCAGCACCCTCTCGGCATGCTTTACGGCGTCACGCGTTTGATCTACCAGCTCAATCCCTTTGCGAGGCTTCAATATCTCACATCTTGCTCGCTTGGCTAATTGTAGCAGGTAATTCGCTTCGATAAACCCGCGCCACGTTATAAATATTCCTCCGCTCCGGCGCGTAATAGAGCCGCGTGAAGAGATCACCGAGCAACCCCAATCCCAAAAACTGAATTCCGCCCAGAAAAGTCACGGCGGCGAACAACAGCATCGGGCCGTTTTGAATGAAGATGTCTTCGCGCCAGTAAAGCTTTTTGATCAACAACCAACTTGCCAAGACACTCGCCATCGCGATCATCGCGGCGCCGATACCGCCGAAGAAATGGAGGGGGCGCGAGAAATAACGCACGATGAAGCGGATTGTCAGGATGTCGAACATGACACGGAACGTGCGCGCCAATCCGTAATGCGATTTGCCATTGATTCTGGGTTTGTCTTCGATTGGGACCTCGGCGATCAACGCGCCTTCGACGCTGGCCATCGCGGGGAGGAAGCGGTGCATCTGGCCGTAAATCGGGATTCTTTCGAGGACTTCGCGCCGGTAGGCCTTGAACGTTGTGCCGAAATCGTGGATCGGAACTCCCGACGCGCGCGCCATCAGTTTGTTCGCGATTTTCGACGGAAACGCGCGCAGGAAACCGTCCCGGCGGTTCTGCCGCCATCCGCTGACCACATCGTAACTTTCTTCCAGCTTCGCAAGGAATCGCGGGATGTCTTCCGGTTGGTGCTGCAGGTCGCCGTCCATTGCGATGACCACGTCTCCTTCAGCGAAATCGAATCCGGCGGCCAACGCGGCGGTCTGGCCGAAATTACGGCGCAATCGAACGCCTGTGACGCGCGGGTCGAGCGCGGAGATCTCTCTGAGAATCGTTTGCGTGCGATCGGCGCTGCCATCGTCAACAAAGACCAGCTCATAATCGGCGCCGATCTCTTCCATTACTTTTGTCAGGCGGCGGTAGAGCGGGGGCATGTTTTCTTCTTCGTTGTGGAAAGGGACGACAACAGAGTACGAGCATTTCATTTCTAACACTCTCCCTAATCTTTGAAGAACGGAATGCACAATATTCAAAATTATAATTTCGGAAAAGCGCGGCAGCTTACCATTGGCCTATTAAAATTGCCATTAGCGCGTCGCTTCGGAGTATTTTTCATTTGAATCAGAACTTGATAGCGATTAAACTCCCGCCCGTTGCTCACAAAACTCCTATATATTCACCCTGAGTTGTAAGTTTTTCCCCCAAATCCGTCATCCGAATAGTTGAAAGCCATCGGAGCGAATTCATTCGCTCATTCGATCTCCGCCCCGGTTTTGCCCCTTCGATAATCGTCCTTCAGACATTCCGATCCCCGAATTGATTGCCAGCTGTTAAACGGCGAAGCTGCACTGTGTCCGGCTCAACCGTTTGGAGATCCCATGTCCAATAGAAAGATCTTCCTTCTGATCTTTGTGTGTCTGCTTTCTTCGGTTGTAGCTGCTTCGGTCATTTCGAACAGAACCGCCTTGATTTCGACGAGACCTGTCGAAGCTCAAGCTGTGTGCACTCCGCCGTTATATCAGGGTTATCCTTCAAGCTGTTCGAATATATATCTGCGATGGCTGAATCGCGATCCGATCTCGATGATTGATCATTACGAAATTTATCGCGGCGGCGTGAAGGTCGGCCAGCCGCCCGCAAACGCCATTTCGTTTTCGGAGCCGGTCGGGTGCAATTTCAGCGCGGTTTACACGATCAGGCAGGTGATGAAGTCTGGCGCAAACTGTCAGACTGTTACGACCGGGAATCCGCCTCATACGAAACCCTGCGATTTGTGCGCCGGCGGAGGCGGTGGAGGTGGAGGAGGCGCAACGCTCAATGTGGTTTCGGCGGCCTCGTTCAGCGCGCCGCCGCCGCCCGGCTCCATTAGCGCCATCTTCGCCGGCTCCGGCCAGCCGCTGACTTCAACGACGGCGCCTGCCAATAGCCTTCCGCTGCCGACCAACATTTCGGGGACGCGAGTGCTGGTGAATGGAACTCCCACAGGTTTGTTTTACGTGTCGCCGAATCAGATTAACTTTCTGATGCCTGATTGGGCCATTGGCACGGTCACCCTGACGATCAACGGATCGAACGGAGAGCTGACGGAAGGCGCGATATTGACGGCGCCCAATCCGGCGATCTTCACTGCGAACAGTCTTGGGAATGGCGTCGCGGCGGCGCTCGTCACGTTCGATGGCCGCAACTTTCAGCGCGTCTCGGACTCGAGCGGTAACGCCGTGCCGATCAGCGCCGGCTCCGCGGGCCAGCCTAATTACCTGGTTCTTTTCGGCACCGGGATGAGGACTCAAGGGCCGGTTCAAGTGCGAATCGGCGGACGTGACTGCAACGTTGTGTGGTCAGGCGCGCATCCGCAACTGGCGGGGCTGGATCAAATCAACGTGCAGTTGAATGATTCATTGCGCGGGGCCGGGACATCGCAAGTGATTGTGACGGTAAACGGATTCGTCGCCAACTTCACACAGGTCAACATCGGAAATTGATGACGCTACGGATTTATACCCGAAACGGGCAGGGATTGAGCTTTCTCAACACAAAGGGGCAAAGGATCAAAGGGTCAAAGGATTGGAGGGGAAGTCGTCGTTTCCTCTCCTCTTCTACCTTTGACCCTTTGATCCTTTGCCCCTTTATGTTGAAAAGCGTTCTCACAAATCACACGGCGCCGCGTTCGACGGCAAAAATCCTCCATTCCCCCAACCCGCCTTCCAGCGCGCGCGCGCCGCGTTCGGCGAACCGGATGCCCGCGCCCGCAACCAAGTCTTTCACGGTGCTCGAAACCAGGACTTCTCCGGCGTCGGACCGGATGGCTACCTGCGAAGCGATCTCCACGGCCGCGCCGCTCACCCGGCCATTCATCACGTCGCATTCGCCGGTGTGCAATCCGGTTTGGAGTTTGATGCCCAGTCGCCGCGCCGAATCGCTGATGGCGCATGCGGCGCGTATCGCGCGAGCCGGACCATCGAAAGTGGCGAGCAGCCCCTCCTCGGTAACCTCAACCACACGGCCTTTGAACAGCTCGATCTCTTTTCTGACGAATGATTGATGGCGGTTGAGCAGATCGCGCCATTGAGCGTCCGCGACGTTTGCCACGGAGCCTATCACCTTAGCCACCTGCACGGTCGCCAGTACGCGATCAACCTCTTCGGCATGGCGCATTCCGGTCAGGAACTCTTCAATCGCGTCAATGATCGCATCCTGATCGCCGACGAAAGGCAGATGATCAATACCAGGCAATTCGACGAACCTCGCTCCCGGGATATTTTCGGCCAGGTAGCGGCCTTCCTCGACTTTTAAACACAGATCGCCCCTGCGGTGGATGACCAGCGTCGGCACGCGGACCGTCGGCAGCACGTGGCGGATGTCAATCTCGGTGTTCATCTTCGTCAAGGCGAGCGCGGCGCCGGGGCTTGCGCCTCGACGCAAATAGGCCGCCCACCAGTCCCGGAACGCGGGGTCATTCGCGACGCTCGGCGCGCGCTCTTCCAACCCCACGGGGCTGCCCCAATGATGACGGATCTCTTCAAAGAAAAGCTCGCGGTCAGTTTCGGTCGGTCCCCACGGATAGCCATCGCCTTTCAACCTCCGCGCGTAAGAGCCGATCATCACCAGCGCCATAGTCTTTTCCGGATAGGTGGCGGAGAACAGGCTGCACATCGGCCCGCCTTCCGAAACGCCGCACAATACCGCGCGTTCGCATCCCACGGCCTCCATCACCGCGCGCACGTCGTCCATCCGTTGTTCGAGTGTGGGCAACTGGTCGAGCGGCACGCGATCGGACAATCCGGTGCCACGTTTGTCGAACAAGATCACTCGCGCAAACATGGCCAGCCTGCGCAGGAACCGCGCGAACGAAGGCTCGCTCCAGGAATATTCGAGGTGTGAAATCCAGCCCATCACGAAGACCAGATCAAATGGCCCGTCGCCAACCAACTGATACGCGATGTTCACATCCCCGCTGCGGGCGTAATGGACTTCGGGAACATCCGAAGGCTCGCGACCAATCGCATCTCGTTTGCCTGGCGCGGCTATTTCGGCGTGGCGCTGCGGTTCGCGCTGGCGCGAATCTCCGATCCTGGCTTGCAATTCAAGCTCCTGCTGCAGGCTCTTCAGGTCGAGATGGAAATCCTTGACCGATTGATAACGCTCTTCGCGGTCTTTGCGCAGCGCCCTGCCGACGATGCGCTCAAGCTCGGCCGGGATGTCGGTCAACATTTGCGACAGGCGCGGCGGGTCGCGGTCGAGTATCGAAACGATCACATCGCTTGACGAGGCGCCAGTGAACGGCGCGCGCCCGGCCAGCATTTCGTATAACGCCACGCCGAGGCTGAAGATGTCGCTGCGCGTATCAACGCCGATTCCGCGAGCCTGTTCGGGCGACATGTAATTGACCGTGCCCATCACGACACCCGGATCGGTGTTGATCTGAGACAGACGCGCTCCGCCATCACAACTCTCCGGCTCGACCTGTTTCGCCAGCCCGAAATCGAGCACCTTCACGTAACCGTCGGGCCGCAGCATAACGTTTTCCGGTTTGATGTCGCGGTGGATGATTCCCGCGGCGTGCGCCGCCGCCAGCGCGCTGGCTATCTGCGCGGCGACGTTGACCGCAATGATGATCTTCAGCGACCCTTCGTCCAGATGCGCCCTCAGCGTTTTGCCCTCGATATATTCGGTCGCGATAAAATGAATGCCGCCCGCCTGGCCGATTTCGTGGATGGTGATGATGTTGGGATGGTTGAGCGCGCTCGCGGCCTTCGCCTCACGGATGAAGCGGCGCAGCCAGAGCATATTTCCAGTGTATTTTTCCGACAGGAGCTTGAGCGCGACACGGCGGTCGAGCTGCGTATCGTTCGCCAGGTAGACATCGCCCATCCCGCCAGTGCCCAGCCGCGAAATGATTTCATAGCGCCCCAGCCTCGTTCCCGCCTTGACCGTCGTGATTCTATCGTCGCCGGCCTGCTCTTCCGCTGAAATAGCCGTATCAAAACCACGGCGTCGAATGTCTTTCTTCTTTCCGCTGGCGCCTGACGTTTGCCCCTGGACGCTGGTTTTAAACTCCGAAGGCTCGCGCCTGAACTTGCTGACCGGAACGGCGAAGCGGTAGCCGCGCTTGGGGACCGTTTCAATGTATTGCCCGCCGCCGGGCCGTTCGCCGAGAACTTTGCGGAGCATTGAGATGTGTTGAGCCAGGTTTGTCTCTTCGACGTAGATATCCGGCCAGACGCGGTTCATCAACTCTTCCTTCGTGACCACGTGGCGGTTGTTTTCAACCAGCGCGAGCAGCGTGTCGAACGCTTTCGGCGTCAGCGCGAGCTTCAGGTCGCCGCGCGTCAGCATTCGCTCGCCGGGGTCGAGCCGGAACGGGCCGAATTCGTATAGGTAGCGTGGTTGTTTGGGCATAAAGGCTTTCAGAAATCTTTCAAAAAAATTCAGCCGGGTCTAAAGACCTCAGTCTTATCTCTCAATTATTTTCCACCACGCGTTGAAAGGGTAATTACCGAAGATGAAGAGTCGCGGCCATTGTAGCCGAAGAAATGACGAGGGCAAACATATGCCGACAAATCAAAAGAGTAAAATGAATTTTCCGGGTCCCACGACTAAATCATCGCTACAATCCGATTCTAACGACAAGGGCCACGCTGTCGTCATCGGCGGCGGCATAGCCGGCCTGCTCGCCGCGCGAGTCCTGTCCGATCACTTCGATCAGGTGACGATCATAGAACGTGACCGTTTTCCCAAAGACCCAACGCCGCGACCGGGCGTCCCTCAGTCGCGTCACCTGCGCGCCCTAGAAAGATGAAATGATCGAGATCGAGGCCGCGCCGTGTTTGAGAGAGCTTCAGAGTTCTGAGGTTAAAACAGAAGGCGCAGGAGAGAGAACGGAAAAGACGGAAATAGTGGAACAGACGGAAAGGGCCATAAGATCACAATCTTTCCGTCTGTTCCACTATTTCCGTCTTTTCCGTTCTCTCTCCTGACCTCTTTTACTGGACCTTTCCTAGCGATTTCAGCCGCGCGCGCTCGAACTCATCGCCCTTGTTCCATTGCGGCGTTTCAGTCGCATTGGCCACGCGCAACCCTATCCAGAAGGCCAGCCGCGCCTGTTGAACCATTCCGCCGAAATTCCAGTTCGGGCTGTATTCGTCCGAAGGCTGGTGGTAGCGGTGCTCGTTGTAGTCCTGAAACTGCTCTTCGCCCCATTTGTCGTGATGGCCGACGAACTTAGAGCCGGAATTCAGGCTGATGGACGGGACGCCCGCTTTGGCGAACGGGAAATGATCGGAGCGGTAGAAAGAGCCTTGCTCCGGTCTGGCGTCCGGCGAAACCGTCATGTTGTTCTCTTTCGCCACCTCTTCGATGAATTTGCCGAGCGTCGAACGGTTGGCGCCGAGCGGCGTGATGTCCGTCGTCGTGCCGAGCGCGTTCATCGAATCGAGGTTGATATTGGCCACCGTCTGCTGGAGCGGGACGAGCGGATGGCGCGCGTAATATTCCGCGCCCAGCAATCCCTGCTCTTCCGCCGTTGTGGCGATGAAAAGAATCGAGCGTCGTGGTTTGATGGCCAGCGCATTGAAGGCGTTCGCAATCGCGATCATGCTCGCAATGCCCGTCGCGTTATCCACCGCGCCGTTGTAGATGTTGTCGCCCGGCTGATCGGGTCTGATACCCAGGTGATCCCAGTGGGCGGAATAGACCACGTATTCGTTCTTCAGCGTCGGGTCGTTGCCGCGGTAAATCGCCGCGACGTTCGGCGAAGTCAACCGCTGCACCTGCGCCCGCAGCGTCATGTCGACCCTGGCGTTGAGCGCCACGGGGGCGAATCCGCGCGAGGCGGCCGATTGCCGCAATTGATCGAGGTTCTTTCCCCCCATTTGCGCGATTCTGCGAGCGGTCTCTTCGGTTACCCACGATTTCAACTTCAATGACGGCGCTTTGGCTTCGGGCACGAGACCGAACCGCTCGCCGCTCCACGAATTGCGCACGACATTCCATCCGTAACCGGCGGAGTCGTTGGTGTGGATCAGAATCACTCCGGACGCGCCGCGCCGCGCCGCCTCTTCATATTTGTATGTCCAGCGGCCGTAATAGGTCAGCGCCTTGCCGCCGAAAAGATTCGGCTCCGAAGGCGTCGCAGGCGGATCATTGACCATCATCATCAGGATTTTGCCGCGAACGTCCAGACCTTTGTAATCGTCCCAGTTGTTTTCGGGCGCGTTGACGCCGTAACCGACAAAGACGATCTCACCATTGATCGGGATTTCGGTCTGTTCAAGATCGGCGCCGCCGACGAAATCATCGCCGAATCTGAATTCGGTGTCGCCAGCCCCGCTTTTAACCACGAGCCTTGTCGAAGGATCGGTTCTCGATCCGATCATCTGAACCTGTTGGAAATAGCCGCGGTCGGCGGCCGCGGGTTCGAGCCCGAGCGCTTCAAACTGCGCCGCGACGTATTTAGCCGCGAGAATTCCGCCGCGCGATCCGGGACCGCGTCCCTCGAGCGCATCGTCAGCCAGATATTTGACGTGCGCCCTCAATTTGCTCTCTTCGATCTGCGAAGCGGCCGTTTCGGCGTCGCCCGATTCGCTCAGCAGCGCGCGGTTCTCCGACATTATCTTGTCGAACGCCGGACGAGGCGCCGTCGCCACGCTGCTCCGGCTGCCGCGGCGCGCGCGCCTGGAACGACCGCGGCGGCTCCTGGCGCTAGTGCGTTTTTTCGCGCCGCTCTTTTTCTGCGCGCTTCTTTTGGCGCGGCTTTGCATCGCCAACACATCGGATTCAGGCGGCCAGACCAGGCCGAAACAGATCGTGAAGATGACGAAACGTATTAATGGACGATATTTTTTCATAACCCCTCAAAGCGAAATAATTCCAGCCGGTTTCCAACACATGTAGGTTTAGCAGTAGCAACTAACTCCGCGAGATACTCGCTCGATTGCCCGCGAATGCGGTGATAATTTGGCCGGTATGCGCACGATATGGATGCATTCCTTGCTTTCGATGAAAACTGCTGCGCATTGTCTACCTGAGAGAGGCGATAAAATCAAGGAGCCGAAACGTGGCGGCGCGCCATTCGCGTCCCGTCCGCGCATGGATTTTTGAATGCTCATCGGATATTTTGGCGCGCATCAAGCATCAGTACCGCGAGCGGTAGCGAGCGGTCTCCCAAAATCCGCTATTTGCGGGAGCCCCGCTCGCTACCGCTCGCGGTACTGATTCGAAACCTGCTATGACAGAATTCTCCTGGCGCACACGGCGCGAATCGCTCTCGAAATTCGCTGAAGAAGTCTTCGACATCCTGATCATCGGCGGCGGGGCAACCGGGGCCGGACTCGCGCTGGACGCGGCGCTGCGTGGCCTGCATGTCGCGCTGGTCGAAAAACGTGATTTCGCCGCGGGCACGTCCAGTCGCTCGACCAAACTCATCCACGGCGGGCTGCGTTACCTGGAACATTTCGACTTCGCTCTCGTCCGCGAAGGGCTGCGCGAACGCGCGATCCTGGCAAAGGCCGCCGCGCGTCTGGCCCGGCCATTCCCATTCGTCATTCCGATCTACAAAAATTCGCGGCGGAACTACGATCATCCGCTGAAGATGCGGCTGGGATTGTGGCTTTACGATTTGCTGGCGGGCCGGTACAACTTCGCGCGCCATCGAAGATTGAGTCGCGACGAAGCGCTGAGGCTCGCGCCGCAGCTCGACCCGCAAGGATTGAAAGGCGCGTTTCTCTATTACGATGCGGTGACGAATGATTCGAGACTGGTCATCGAGGTGATCAAGACCGCGCGCGAACGCGGAGCCGAGATCGCAAATTACACGCGAGTCGCCGGCTTCATAAAAAATGAGAATGGGAAGATCGCTGGCGTGCGTTTGCATGACGAGTTGACCGGCGACGATGTCGAATGTCACGCCCGGATTGTGGTCAACGCGACCGGCGTGTGGATGGAGGACACGATCAGACTCAACGGGCAAACCGCGACCAATTTGAACAAATATGTGCGCCCGGCAAAAGGCGTTCACCTGACCGTCTCAGCGGATCGTTTGCGAGCCGGCGCCGCGTTGCTGATCCCGTCGCTCGACAGGCGCCGCTTTTATTTCGTAGTTCCCTGGGAGGGACGCGTCAACATCGGCACTACGGACACCGACTACAAAGGCGACAAAGACCATCCGCGAGCGGAGCCGGAAGAGGTCAGCGAAATACTGGGCGCGATCAATTCCTATTTTCCGGAAGCGAGGCTCGAACCTGCGGACGTGATTTCGAGCTGGGCCGGGTTGCGCCCATTGATCACCGACCTGCGCGCAAGCGCTACCACAAAGGTTTCGCGCAAAGAAGAGATCATCGAATCAGGTGGCGGTCTGATTTCAATCGGCGGCGGCAAGCTGACGACTTACCGGTTGATGGCGGAACACGGAATCAACCTTGCCGCAAGGCGGTTGAGCGAAAGGTTCAACATCGCAGCCAACGCCGCGAGCACGAAAGATGCGGCCATCGGCGGAGACCTGAGCCTCGACGAATTGACAGTGATTGCCGAACGGCTGTCGCAAACCGAAAACCTGCCGCTCGAAACGGCGCGACATCTCCTTCACGATTACGGCGCGGATTACCAGCGCGTGGTCGAATTGATGCGTGAAGACGAACGATTGCGCGAGCGTCTGATCGAGGGGCTACCACAGGTTCTGGCAGAAGTCGTTTACGCGGCGCGTTACGAGATGGCGTTGACGCTGGCCGATGCGATGACACGGCGTGTCAGATTGGCGATGGTGGCCGGGCGAGATTCAGTCAGATGCGGCGCCGTCGCGGCGGAGATGATGGCGCGCGAATTGGGTTGGAGCAAAGAGGAGACCGAGCGGCAGATCGCGCAATTCGCGGTCGAGTTCGAACGTGAGTTTGCTGTCTCGGGCTTTTGAAAAAATATTTTGGAAGTTTTTGGTCTCGCCGGACGAATTACTCATGTCAGACAACAACTCAAACTTTAACCGGCGATGACAAGACTCGTGACTCCCAGTGATGACGAACTGCTGCGGCTGATGGTGGCTGGAGATGACCAGGCGTTCACGATGGTCTACCGGCGGCATCAGGGCCAGATCTACCGGTTCGCGCTGTTAATGAGCGGCTCGGACGCCATCGCGGAGGATGTCACACAGGAGGCGTTTATGGTCTTGATTCGTGACGGGCGCCATTATGATCCGGCGCGCGGGCCGCTTGCAGCGTACTTGTATGGGATTGCCCGCCATTTTGTCCTGCGCCGTCTGGAGCGAGACCGTTCTTACGTTCCACTTATTGAAGAGTCGGAAGATGGCGAGGAGATTCCGCTTACACGACTGACCGCTCAAGACGACCCGTTCAGTGATTGCACTCGCAGGGAAGTAATCAGACTGGTGCGCCAGGCCGTCCTGGCCTTGCCGCCACACTATCGTGAAGTGGTCGTGCTGTGTGATTTCCAGGAGATGAGTTATGAGGAAGCAGCCATTGCGCTCCGCTGCGCGGTCGGGACGGTCAGCTCGCGGTTGCATCGCGGGCACGCGTTGCTGCTGGAAAGACTGCGGGCGATGGCCAAACTCGATTCGGCATTGCCCGACGCCCACTGCTTGAGGTGTTTCGCATGAATTGCCAGGATTTTGAACTGATCGTAATCAATTTATCTCGCAATCAGTTGGTGGACGTGACTACCCGCGAGCAGAGTCTGGCCCATACGGAGATTTGTGTTCAGTGCGCGGCGCGACTGGCCGAAGAGCGCGCCTTGATGGCCGGTGTGCGGTTAGTAGTCGCAGAGATCGCCGAGGAAAAAGCTCCGGCGCGCGTCGAAGCGGCGCTACTCACGGCCTTGCGCGCGCAAGCCGGGCGCAGAGACATACCGGTCGTCAAGCCTCTACTGGCGCAAGGACGAAGGATTCAATGGAAGGTTGGGGTGGCATGGGCCGCGGTTATTCTCGCCGTCATCTTAATTGGCCTGACGTGGCTAAGGCTAAACTCCGGTGAGCAGAGGCAAGAGGCGCGACAGTCGCCCGCGAGGCCGACCAGCCCTGCTCCACAGAGAGAAGGGCCTGCCTCGGACGGCGCGGCGAATGCTCATGAGTGGAAGCTGGCGCCTGAATCCGCCAATGCGCGGAGCTTGAAGACGCGGCGTGGCGTTCGCCAGGCCGCCGCACGCGCGACCGAGGTCGCGACACGCTTTTATCCATTAGCCGAAGAAGGCGAGCTTGTCCCCTTGGAAAGCGGGCGGGTAGTGCGTGTCGAAGTGCCCGCCTCCACCCTGATCGCATTTGGGCTGCCGGTCACGGCGGAGAATATTGACCGGTCTGTGCAAGCCGATCTATTGCTAGGGCAAGATGGGTTGGCGCGAGCCATCCGTTTCTTGCCATAGGGCTAATCGTCCCGAGGTATTAACTAAAGCTCAACGAAGGGAATCGTCATGAAACAATGCGTACGTTTTAGTTTGTCTGTCGGTTGCTTACTGGCGCTGCTGGCCGTCAGCGCGTTGGCGCAGGATCAGGAATTACAGGAGCTGAAGAGGAAAGACGCCGAGAAGGCTATAGCCCAGAATGTGGAAGCCAAAATCCGTGCGGAGATGTTGAAGGTGGTCGGGGCGAAAATCGGCTTCGAGATGAAAGTTGTCAAGGGAGCGCCCTACTCGGCGACGGCGGAGGCGGAGACCATCCAGACGCTTACCGATGGGAACCGCATTAGGAATAAGACCACGACTCTTGTGTACCGCGACGGCGAAGGGCGCACGCGGCGCGAGGTTGTGGGAAAGGAGCAAAGCGCCGCCACGGAGGTCTTCATCAGCGATCCCGCGAGCGGCGTCAATTATGCGCTCGACACACAACGGCGCGTTGCGGTTAAGTCACAGGTCAATCTGTCGCAGCTTGACTTGGCAAAAATGAAACTCGCCCAAGATCTGAAGATAAAGAAGCGGACGCAGGAAAGTGGGCAGGCGCCGCAGGACAAAACCAATAGGAAAAAGAGGGCGCCAGTCACCGAGTCGCTTGGCCAACAGGTGATTGAGGGCGTGCTGTGCGAAGGCAGACGCGCAACATCAATCATCCCCGCTGATGAAGTCGGCAATGAACTGCCAATCACCATCATGAACGAGCAGTGGTACTCTCCCGAACTGCAGGTTTACGTGCTGACCAAACAAAATGACCCTCGCATTGGCGAAACCATCTACCGCTTGACCAACATTAACCGCAGTGAGCCTGACCGCGCGCTGTTTGAGGTGCCAACCAGCTATACCCTCAAGGATGAATCAACGCTCCCATCAAAAATGAAGAGGCGGCCTGAAGAGGAGCAATAAACAGCCAACTTATTCAACACGTCCAAACTCATCTCTTTCGGAAGGAGTCACAAGTATGCGTGGCATTCTGTTAACTCTGGCATTCGCTCTAAGTGCGCCCGGCGCCGCGCTGGCGCAACAATCCGTAACGCCGGAAACGCAAGCGCAGGAGATACTCAAACAAGCGCGCGCCGCGATTTGGGATGAAACGAAATCGAAACCGCTACAAAGCCTTTCGATCAATGCCAGCCGTCGTTTTGCGCGCGGCGAGCGTCAGGTTGAAGTGGAGATGACGCTGGAAGCGCTCTTTCCCGACAAGTTCCTGCAAACCGATACCATCACCCACAGTGTCGGCTTCGGCTTCACCGCGATGCGCGCTGTCAACGGTTCGCAAGCGTGGTTTAGCGCTGAATCCAATACCAGCGCGGTAGAGGCGGCGAAGCTGGCTATGGCTGGCCTTCCGCCCAAATCGGGTTCTAAACGGATTTCGATCCAGTCGGGCCAACCGGGCGGTGGAATGGGAGCAATGTTGGGAAACTTGGGCGGAGTTGCGGGCGCCAGACCGCCGGAGCAAAGTGCGGAACAGTCCATTCATGTGGGCTTTGCGCGGCTCCTGCTCGTGTGGCTGGGCGCCACGCCGTCTTCGATGCCGGTCGAATTCACTTATGCCGGCCAGGCCGTAGCGCAGGCCGATGGCAAGAAGGCGGATGTCCTCAATGTCACAGGGCCGAACGACTTTGCGGCGCGTCTCTTCATCCACTCGGACACACATCAGGTTTTGATGCTGAGTTACAAGGCTGTGAGCAGAAACCGCGACGCGCAGGAAGCCTCAGCGAATGCATCCGAAGCGGAAGCGCGCTGGGTCGTCTCCGACTATCGCAACGTCAACGGCCTTAGCCTGCCGCACCGGCTTGTGATCTTCCTTGACGGCCGGCCTGTCGAAGAGGTGAACATCAAGAAAGTCAAAATCAATCCGTCGCTCAAGCCCAGTATGTTCGAACGGCAGGCGCCCGCTGAGGAACCAATCAAAATGAAAAAGAGGATGAAGTAACGTCAGCGCGAGAGTCTGTCTGTTCCTGATTTCCCCTTCTGCAAATCCTGAGGTCGGAGATGAAATATTGGGTTGCCAGGCTATTGCTCACCCTCTGCGGAGCGCTGATTGCAGCTTCTGCGCTATCCGCGCAGACCTCCATCTCGTTGCGTGGCCAAGTCGTGGACGAACTTGGCGCGATCATCCCCGGCGCGCGCGCCACGCTCATCGCGGCTGACGGCAAGAAGCGCGGAGCCGTCGCCAACGCGAGTGGCGTCTTCAGCATTCCCAATCCGCCGCCGGGCGTCTACACCCTGACCGTTGAGTTCAAGGGATTCCGACCCTACATCAAAGACGGGTTGCAGATCCCGACTGATGCGCCGTTGAATATTGTGTTGACGGTCGCTCCCGTCAACGCCGAGACCGACGTCAAGGCCGAAACCGAAGGCGTGTCGGTCGAGCCGGATCAGAACCTGAGCGCGATTGTCCTGAATGAGCGGATGATCATGGACCTGCTGCCCGACAATGAAGACGACATGCGTGATTTTCTTCAGGCGCTGGCTGGTCCGGCGGCTGGCGGCAGGGGGCAATTTTATATTGACGGTTTCCCCAACGGGCGGCTGCCGCCGCGTGAAGCGATCCTCCAAATCCGCATCAACCAAAATCCGTTCTCCGCCGAATACGCGCGTCCGGGCGCGGGCCGCATCGAGATCATCACCAAGCCAGGCAATGAGCAGTGGCGCGGCAGTCTCGGCTTCAGCCTCAGTAATTCGGCGCTCAACGCGCGCCGCGCCAATGCGACGATCAAGCCCGATCTTGATCAGCGCCGCTACACCTTCACGCTCAGCGGCCCCATAATCGCCAAGAAGATGTCGTTCTTCTTCAATGGCGAAAATCGCACGGTGAACGGCGAGAACACCATCAACGCAAGGACGCTCAACGGCCCGTTTATCGCCAACACGCCTTCACGAACGGAAAACCGCTTCTTCGGTCTGCGCACGGGCTACCTGATCAATCAAAAGAACACGCTCAACGTTGGCTTCAACTATCAGCGATCACGGCGGGAAAGTAACGGCGGCGACTTCACCTTGCCCGAACGCGGCGCAATGTCCGGCGACACGAACCAGACTTTGACCATCTCCGAAACCTTTCTCATCAGCCCGAGCCTGATTCACGAGATCCGCCTACGCTATCAGCGCGAGATCAGCGACCAGGCGGCCAGCGCTCCGGGCGTGGCGATCAATGTGCTGGACGCCTTCAGCGGCGGCGGCGATCCCTGTTGCCCGAACAGGTCGAAGCAAGATCAATTCGATTTCCAGGACTATCTGACCTTTTCCCACAAGCGGCATTCGCTTCGCGGCGGCTTCCAATTCGAGTACGAAAACAACCGCAATCTGAGCGCAAGCAATTTCAATGGCGCGTATACCTTTTCCAGCCTGGATCAGTATCGCGCGGTCGTGAACAATGATCCTTTGGCGCGCCCAACCCAATTCACGATCAATCGTGGCGCGCCATTCGTGCGCCACACTCAAGCTCGCTCCTCGTGGTTTGCGCAGGACGACATTCGCTTGAGCCAGTCGTTGACGCTGTCGGCGGGGCTGCGCCACGAGTTCCAGAATCATCTACAGGACAAAATCAACTTCGCGCCGCGTTTCGGCGTCGCGTGGTCGCCCTTCGGAAATCGCAAGACCACGATTCGAACCGGCGGCGGCGTTTTCTTTGATCGCTTGACCGGAAATCTCTATGAAAACATCTTGCGCTATGACGGCGTAACACAGCGGAGCATCGTCATCCGCAATCCGGTCTTCATTCCGAACTTCACGCCGGCGTTGCCCGATCCGGTCTCCGGCGAATCGCAGATCATCGTGAGAAGCGACATCAGGCGCGTGTTCGATCCGAAGCTGCGGGCGCCCTATACGATCAACTTCATGACCAGCATCGAGCGCCAGTTCTCGCGCGGCTTTATCGTCTCAGTTACGCACAATTACATGCGAGGCGCGCATCTCTTCCGCACGCGCAACATCAACGCGCCTTTGCCCGGCGCAAACGCGCGGCCCGACCCGGCGCAGGGCAATCTGCATCAACTTGAGTCCTCCGCATCGTCGCGCTACAACGGTCTCAGCTTCCGCCTGGATCGCCGCTTCAGCCGCTCCTTCTCCGTCATTACCAATTACACACTCTCGTGTACAAATAACGATGCGGATAACCCGCAGTCATTGCCCGCGGATAATTACGATTTGCGCGCGGAGTGGGCGCGGGCTTCCGCCGACCGGCGGCACAACCTGCTGATTACCGGCCCGGTGTCGCTCAAGCATGGCGTGTACCTGACGCCGTTTATCCAGATGAACTCAGGCGCGCCCTTCAATATCACTACGGGTCAGGACGACAATCGTGACACAACAATCAACGACCGGCCCGCCGGCGTCCCTCGCAACTCGGATTTACCCGCCGGCCTCTATGGGCGCCTCCCGGCCATTTGCGCGCAGAATTGCGGCCCCGGACAGACGCCCGTGCTCCTGGCTAATTTCCTGGCAGCCAATTTCCCGGAAGGCGTGCGCGCCGTCGGCGCCGGCGGCGTCAACGTCAACCTGAGCGCGAGCAAAACTTTCGGTTTCGGACATCGTTCCGGCCAATCAACGCGGAACCGGCAAGGCAATGGCAATGAGGCGTCCCGCTTCAAGCTTCAGTTCTCGGCGCAGATCACGAACCTTTTCAACCACGTCAATCCCGGCCCATTCACCGGAGTATTGTCCTCTCCCTTCTTTAACCGCTCAAACAGGGTTGGTCCGGCGCGCCATATCGAGTTCAATTTCAGATTTAGTTTCTGAATCGTGGTTGATACAGGATGAACGCCGGGTCGTCATTGACCCAGACGGCCTTCAGCCATTCGGGCGCTTTTTCAGGCTTGCCGAGCGCGGACAGTTCCTTGCGCTCTTTCAACTCGCGTTTCCCGACCGCAATGTAATCAACGCGGTTGGCTTCGACCCAGGCGCGCAATTCGTCGAGCGATTTCACTTGCGGAAAGAAGACCCATTCGTTGCGGGACAGATACGGCAGATGCGGTTTGCGCGCAACAATCCGCTTGCCGCCCGTAGCGCCCATCGCCGACAGGTAATCGCGCGCGGCGATAATCTCCACAGGCTGATTTTCCAGAAAATGTGTTACGTCCTTGCGCGATTCGGCCAGCGAAAACGCGAACATCGCGGCGACCATCCCGACAGGGATCAACGCGAAGGCGCGATTTTCAAGCCACCTCAGAGACCGCGCCATTCCGAGCCACGCTGTCGCGGCAAAAACGGCGAAGCCCGCATACAGAACCATCACAAAAAAGTAGTATCGCGTCTCCCAATGATTGAACGCCATCAGCAGCAAATAGAACGCGCCCGCGATCAAAACCATAATCACATTTTTCGAACGCCGCCTGCCCAAGGCCAGCAAAACGCCGAGCCAGGCCATCCACGCCACCCACTGATTGACCAGCGTGTCCTTGAAGCTGTAGCGAAGACTCTCGTAAAGGTTCACCGGATAACGCGCGATCAGCCGCTTGGGATCATAACCGACCACGTCGCCGAACGAATGAAACGCTGCGGCGAGCGAGCGCGTGGCGTCCTGATTGGTTTTGTTAGCGACCAGTTCCGGGTAGAACTCAGTCGCAATGTTCAGATAGTTGGTGTTGTAAAACGGCGAGCCGTGGCGCTTGTAATTCGCAATCAGCCAGGGTGACGTCACGATGAGGAAAAGGGAGGCTAAGATCGCCGACAAGATCAAACGCTCGCGCCATCTCTGTTTGAAAAAATCGAGCAGCGTGATCCCTATCAAGCACGTGGCCAGCAGAAACAGTCCGTTGTAGCGAGTGAGATAGACCATCCCCGCCAATGCGCCGGTCAACGCCACACGCCAGCGCGGCGCGATCCGCTCGTCCGTAAAGACAATCAGCGAAGCAAGACACAACAGCAAAAAGAAGACATCTGTCGCCGCATTGATCGAAAACTGGGGAAACTCTCCGCTGGCGATTGCGATCAACTGCGCGCCGACGCCAACCCAGTAACCGAACAGCCGCGCGAACAGAACAAAGACCAGCCACCCGCACAAGACCGCGCAAACGACCGACATCCATTTGCCAACGGTGAATAGATCGCCGCTCATCCCGGTCAGCTTTGCGACGAGAGCGAGCGCCGCCGGGTAAACCGGGCCTTGATATGTGTTTTGCGGGAATTGGCCCGCGGCGAGGCGCTCGGCGTCGGGCGCGTAGAAGTGATAGAAATCGGTTTCAGTCGCGTAATTGCCGAACGGATGCTGCCGGGCTAGATGAACGAGAGTAAGGAATTGAATCAGGGAAATCAGGATAGTTGGCCCCACGAACAGGAGCAATCTCTGCCACGGGGCGCGCCTTACCCCAAACGCTTCAAACTCGAAGGCCTGAGGCTGTTCGCCAAGGCTCATAAGTTCTTTTTCCCCATCTCATCCAGCATATATTCCGAGGCGCGCCACGCGAGCGCCATGATCGTCAACGTCGGGTTTTTATGTGTGCCCGAAGCAAAGGCGGCGGCGTCCATCACGAAGAGGTTCTTCACGTCCCAGCTCTGATTGAATTGGTTGAGCACGGATGTTTTCGGGTCACTGCCCATGTGCGCCGTTCCCATCTCGTGGATCGAATGGCCCGCGACATCGGGATCTTTCGGCAGTTTTACCTCGACCGCGCCGGCCGCATTGAAAATCTCTTCGTAGGTTTGGCGGAGATATTTGAACATGGCGAGATCGTTGGCTTCCCACGGATAATTGATTTTCAGAGTGGGCAGTCCCCATTTGTCTTTTGTATTCGGATCGAGCTCGACGTATTTGTTCGGGCTTGCGAGCATCTCGCCGTGCGCGGCCAGACGCACTCGCGCGCCCTGCCATTTGCGAACCTCTTTTTTGAATTCCGGACCGAAACCCGGCACGGTTCTGGGCCTTTTCATCGGCCTCATCGAAGCGCGGGCCGACGGTTCGATCTGGAATCCGCGCAGGAAGTCGCGCTTTTCATCCGGACGGAAATAGCCGAACCAGGGGATGATGATGTGCGAACCGCCGATGCCGTCGCCTGCTTCGCGTTCTACATTGAACAGTGATGGGAAATAGCCCTCAGCGGTCGCATCCAGATGCTCGATGAAGTTTTTGCCGATCATCCCGCTGGAATTGGCGACGCCGGAAGCCAGCAGCAGCCGGGTTGTTTCGAGTGTCCCGCAGGCGGCGATGACAATGCGAGCCTTCACTTCACGATCTTTCCCTGTCGTTTTGTCAATGTAACTGACGCCGCTAGCCAATCCCTTCGCGTTGAGATTGATCTTGTGCGCCATCGCGTTTGGGATGAGCGTGAACTTGCGCGGGAATTTGTTGATCAGCGGCGCGACCTGACGGAACGCCGAATTGTAAAATGAGTGCGATTCGCACCCGTCCTGGCATTCACCGCAGTAATGGCAGGGCGCAAATGTCCCGGAGGGGGCTTGATATCTCTGAGTCAGATGCGCACGGCGCGCGCGAATCGCGCGAATACCCAGTTTCTCAGTCGCCTTGATCAACTCCACGTCCGGGCATTTCAACGCGACCGGAGGCAAGTAGACGCCATCGGGCAGATCAGGGTGATTCTCTTTCTGCCCGCAAACGCCCATAAACATTTCGGCCTTGTCGTAATAGGGCGCGAGATCCTTGTATTCGATCGGCCAGTCGAGTCCCGCGCCATCTTTCGATCTCATCTTGAAGTCAGCTTCGTTGAACCGGTTGCAGAACCGGCCCCAGAACATAGTGCGACCCCCGACATTGCGCGCGCGGAACCATTCGTACGGAGCCTTTTCCGGTGTCGTGTATGGCTCGTCTTTTGTACTGCCTCTGATCGAGTATTTCTTTTCGAATTCCTCGCTTTTGTCGATCGGATTTTTCAACCCGCGATATGGGTCTTCGTAAGGAAACGGCGAATGATAGGGAAAATCACCGTCATACTTGCGCAGCGGCCCGGCGTCGAGCATTGCGACTTTCAATCCGGCCTGAACCAGCGCCCAGGCCGCCGTGCCTCCGGCGGCGCCCGATCCGACGATCACGACGTCATAAACAGGCGGACTGGCGACCCTTCGCATCTGACTCCACATTAAAGACAATCCTTTCTTTCGCCTCAAGATTATTGTTCAGGCGACCTGTCTCCAAATAATTTAGCGGATGAATTCAAGAGATGTTTACGCCAGGAATTGTAAGTGGGCGCCGGAGTCTTGTCTAGCAATGGGGATCAGGGCTTAGGTGTACTCTGACGATAAAGTTTCAAATGAGCGAAATAGACCGGGCATAGACGGACTACTTGAGCGAGAATTCTAAATAATCCGAGCGCACGATCCGTGTCTTGCCCGGTTGGGTCGGGTCTGTCTCATCCCTCAAGTAGAAACTGACCTGCACCGATCGTCGTTCTGGGACGTACAGCGCGTGCCAGAGCGTGCGCGTCGGCGGTTGGGGCGCGCCCTGAGGACTAGGCTCGGTGATGCTCACGGCCTGGTGATTCTCCTTGACGAAGTCCAGCGTCAATCGCTCGCCCTGCTTGGCCGCGATGCGCTCGGCCAGCGAGCAGTAGCGCGAGCAGACTTCCTTGACTTGCCTGGCCGACGGCGGTTTTTTCCCATCCAGATAGCGATGCAGACTAAAGTTCGTGGTGATGAGCGGCTCCTTGGGATTCTCAATGATATATTCGCGGTTATGGAACTGCGAGTACTCCCACACAAAGGCTTTGCCGTGGCGGTCGGCGATCAAATAGTGAACCGGAATAAACTCGTAGTATTGCTTGGTCAGGAGCAGCGCTTCTTTGGCTTCCTCGACAGTGGCGCAGGTGTCCAGCAGCAGGCGCAGCGTTTGTTGCACGCCCAGCCCGACGCCATCCTCCGCCGGCTCCATCCCGAACTTGTCGATTAGCTCATCGTCGGCCAGCATCGTAACCGTCAGCCCTTCAGAGTTGATGCCGTCGAGGACGCCGCTCAGCAGGTCATACGCGCAGAGGGCCAAAGAGGCGTAACCCCGGTCTGGGCGCAGTTCGATAAGATAAGGTCGGGCGGTGGCCGCCAATTTGCCGCGCGCCGGCCACGCGCCTAGCAAATCGCCGGTAGAGTATTCGTAGTTGCGGCTGACAACTCCGTTACCATCAGCCGTCATTCCCGGCGGGTAGTAAACCACTGAGCAGCCGGGCCGCAGGTTGAAGGTGTACTCCAAGAAACTGAAGTCCCAGGCATCGTCCTCAAGCTGCCGGCCAAAGGCCGTAGCGACTCCTCGCATCCGCTCGAAGAGAATCGGGTAGCGCCCTTTGATGTACTGGCGCTCGACCCGCGTGCGGAAACGGTCGGCGCTGGGCGTAGGCCGGAGCCGATACCGTTCTTTGGCGATGGTAGCGAGCGCCTGGCCGATTTCTTCGTTGCTCCCTTTAAGCGCAAGATGCCGGACTTCCATGAAATCTTTGGGGCCGCCGGCAATGACCCGATCTTGCTGGATCGCTTTGTGCTCGATATGCGGCGCCTGTTTGTTTTGCGGGGCAAGCGCGCCGCCGCCAGGTTTCGCCGCCGGCATATCGAACTTCGCGTCATCCAGCGGAACGTTGTGTTTGATTTCGCTGTACTTGATGACAATCTCGATTTGATCCTGATCGAGTTCGCGAGTGGTGAAAGGAAACTGAATGCCATCAACGGCGCGGTAGTTTTCGTAATCTTCGCGGTTGAGCAGATGCCCTTCTTGGTTGCTCGCCTCGACGCGCAGCAAGAGACCGCTTTCCGTGTCGAAATACCAGCGCTTCGGATTGCCGCCGCGCGGCGCTTCAAGGCGATAAACCTCGCGGGCGCCAAGCTTCTCTTTACCTTTGAGTTCGATCCGCGGGTAGAGTTCGCGCAGCTTGAGCGGCAGGTAGAAATCGGCGTCGCGTTTGGGGTAGACAGTCAGTTCTTTCACCTCGCCGTATTCTTCTTGCCACGCGGTAGCGCCATTGAAACCGGTGCGAGGGTTTCCTGCCACGGCAAGCGCAACCTCCGTCAATAGCTTGTCGGGCGCTTTGGCGTAAATCTCGATGGCGCCTTTGGCGCCGATGGCTGGAGTTTCGATGGTTCCTTTCATGACGCGCGAAGTCGGCGCTTGCAGGGCGGCTTTGCCGCCGAGGGCCTGGACGTATTTATCGAGTATCTGCTCAAGCGTCGGCGGCGCCTCGCCAACTTTCGGCTCAGTCGTTTTGGCGGGCGGCGTTTGCTGCCCGTTTTGGCTTGAGTAGCCCGGCGCTTTAGCCGCCCCCAACCGGGCCGGCTGAAGCGCCGCGAGCAGAATTAATGAGAGGGAAAGTAACATGCGTTTCTGCGACATATTCGCTCCTTTTCAAACTCTCGGCGAGATAAATACTGGCAATCTTATTCGTTGATTTTTATCATAAGCCTGTCAAGACAGCTCGACGAAAACTCACGATTGTTCGAGGTTTCGGGATCTCTCTACTGGGGGCCGACTCCAGTCACTGAACTGAACTTAACGAACGACGGAAACTCCGCGCTCCGATGCACCGCAACTTTTGCTTTCCGATGAATCTTGCCGGTCAAGCTGTTTTCGCCGGTATTCAAGTTGCGCGCATACACCGGAAACGACGCGGATGCGATGTCGACCACCAAACGATCGCCCTTCGCGATCCGGATCGCCGTATGCCACAAATCCACTTCTACCCGAGCAGGCTTCGTCCCCTGGAACCGGACCCGCGATTTGCCCTCCGCCAGGAGGAAGTGCCCGTGAGAAGGATCCTCTTCGGAGACGCGCACGAAGAGGTCTGTTTCCGGCGCGTCGGAGGATACGTAGATCATCGCGGACATTGGGCCCAGAATCTTGAAAGGCTCCTGGATGGGAGCGCTGCGATAGGCGACAATATCTTTGCGCTTCGCCAGCATTTTGCCATAGCGGGACTCCATCTCGTCGTCGTCGAGCATGCGAGGGCTCGGCGTCGGATCGCCAGGATCGTACACATACTGGTCGCTCCCCTGCCGGCTATCCCCACTATCCGGCAACAACGCAAAGTTGCCCGCCAAGAAGTACTTCTTGGGCTGGCCCGGTGGTGGATAGCTTGCAGCCGTCATCCAACGGTTCTCGCCCATTACAAACAACTTCACTGGATCGCTTGGCGCCGCTGCCTCGCCCTTCAGCCAATGAGCGAACCAGTCTGCGTACTCCTGTTCGAGATCGAGAAGCGCCGCCTCGCCGAAATCCCGCCCGCGCTGTTTCCGGCCGGTGTCCGTGTGTGCCCACGGCCCAAGGATTAAGCGCTGGTTCTTGGCTCCTGCTTTCATCATGGTGAGATAGTTGAGCTTCGTTCCCAGACCGCAGTCATCGAACCAGCCCGATTGATGAAGAACAGGCACTGTAACTCGATCCACCTTACTCAGATAGCGGGCGGACTTCCAATAGTCGGAATTCGGATCTTCGGAACAAAATCTCCGCCAGATCTCATCGACACGGCCAAAGACCTTCACGTCCTGTCCGGCGACCGGCAAGTCATCGAACACCTTCTCAAACTTCGGAGAGAAGCTCTGTAAAGCTGATAGCGGCGATCTGTCCTCCGGCTTTTGGCGGCGAATTATATGCAGCCACTGCATGAGCCCCCAGAAGTCCATAACGCCCCCGTCGTGAGGCAAATTGTCGGTAGGCGGGACATTCACAACCATGGCGGCCAAATGCGGTGGCTGTTCGACAGCGGCTTGCCACTGGACCAGCGCGCCATAGGACCCCCCAATCGTTCCGACCTTGCCTGAACACCAAGGCTGGCGCGCCAGCCATTCGATAGTGTCGAAGCCGTCCGGTCCTTCGCGCAGGAACGGTTCGAATCGCCCCTCGGAGCGGAAGCGTCCCCGCACATCCTGAATGGCATAGACATAGC
>Ga0187894_10001942_pt1 | contig 25610 bp, 22 predicted proteins | sample GBC1701081metaG_FD_136650 | JGI IMG/M metagenome (GOLD analysis project Ga0187894, IMG submission 136650) | White microbial mat communities from a lava cave in the Kipuka Kanohina Cave System on the Island of Hawaii, USA - GBC170108-1 metaG ... | reverse complement strand
TGGAGCGACCCCGGCGACGATTGCGATCCTGGGTGGCACAATCACGGTTGGTCTATCGGTCGCGGAGATTGAACGCCTCGCCACGCTGCCACCGGGTTCGGTGCGCAAGTGCAGCCGCCGCGATTTTGCTATCGCGGTCGGGCTGGGCCAGGACGGGGCAACGACGGTCGCAGGGACGATGATTGTGGCGCACCAGGCCGGAATCCGGGTGTTTGCAAGCGGCGGTATCGGCGGTGTGCATCGCGGCCAGCCGTTCGATGTCTCTGCCGATTTGATTGAGCTGGGGCGCACGCCGGTGGCAGTCGTTTGTTCTGGGCCGAAGGCGATCCTCGATTTGCCGCTGACCCTGGAAGTTCTGGAAACTCAGGGTTTACCCGTAATCGGCTTAGGCACGGACACGCTGCCTGCCTTCTACAGCCGCAGCAGTGGGCTGCTGATTGACACCTGTGTCGAAACTCCGGCGCAGGTCGCACGCATTATTGAGGCAGGGCATCGCCTGGGGATGCAGCATGGTATCCTGGTGGCTGTGCCGGTGCCGGCAGGCGAAGAATTAGCAGCGGATATTGCTGAACACGCTATCCAACAGGCGACCGAGGAAGCATTAGCACAGGGTATTCACGGCAAAACCGTCACGCCGTTCGTGCTAAAACGAGTGGCTGAACTCACCGAGGGTGAGTCGCGCCGGGCAAATGTGGCGCTGCTGGTCAACAACGCCCATGTCGGTGGGCAAATTGCGCGGGAACTGCAAGCCATCCAGCTATGACTGAGCCAGTGTATCCGACACCCCGAATGGTTGGGGTCGGTGCGGTGTTCATTGACGATATTGTGCTGCCCAGCGGCCAGACCTACATGGGGCAATTGGGCGGCGGAGTTGTTCATGGGCTGATGGGCGCGGCGGTGTGGGGGGAGCGACCCGGTATCAACGCCGTCGTCGGGCGCGACCTGCCAGACGAGGTGTCACGGCGGCTCGAACAGTATTTTGACACGCGCGGCCTCATCAGACTCGACATCCCACAAATCCGCGCCTGGCAGCTTTTTGAGGAAGATGGCACGCGGCGGGAACTGTACCGTGTAGCTGAGGTTGCTCCGTTCATCGCCGGCGCACAGCCCGCGCATTTGCCAGAGGCCTATCGAGCCAGTCAGGGGTTTTATCTGCTCCAGGGATTCGAGGGGATACAGGCATGGTGCAAGTGGATCAGAGGCATGATCCTATGGGAACCGCTGCAACAGGTGATGATCCCAGGCAATCGTGACAAAATCCGCTCTGTTTTGTATGACTATGCGATCACTATCCTATCGCCGAACCTGGTTGAAGCCCAAGCCGTGTATGGTGGTCTTTCGCCGGAAGCGCTGGTGGCTGCGATGTTGGACGATGGCGCCCGGATCGTCGCCCTGCGGATGGGCGATGAAGGATCGCTGCTTGGTCATTGGGAGAATGGCGAGTGCTGGCACATTCCGGCGGTCGCGGTCAAGCAGGCGATTGACCAAACGGGGGCTGGCAATACGTATTGCGGCGCGTTCTTGTGGGGGTTGCTGAATGATAAGACTCTCGTCGAGTCGGGCGCAGCGGGTGCGGTGGCAGCGTCATTCTGTATCGAAGGCGTGGGTGTGGTGAACCCGAACCAAATCAGTATTTACGAACGCGATAGGCGCTATCATGCGTGTCTGGCTGCCACGTCGAAACGGTAATTCGACGCGCCGGTTACTTAACACCAGCTTGCGCCGGGCCACGACCTTTACCACTTTGCGTATGCCGGGTGACGATGTGCAAGGTGAGGTCGTCCAGGGTCAGGAAACGGCGCTGGCAATAAGGACACAGGGGGGTCGTTTGCTGGCTGTCCTTTTCATCGAGGGTGGGTTGGTCTTTCGGTTGCGACACTTTAACGTCCCTACTGGTTGGTACAAGAATTGAGCGATGATGCCTGTAGTTCCATTATAAGTGGAGAACTGTACAGGGGTATATAGCGAAAACCGAAAAAAATCCGAAAAATTGAAACCGTTCTCATCCGAGCGGACGCTGGCGCAGCCAATCCTGCACCGCCTCAATAATTTCGTCAGCGTTCAGGTCGGACGGATGGCTTGAGAGCAAAATAGCTTCTTCAAAGGGATCGAAATCTTCCTGCTTGAGCCGCGACAGCGTGCGATCCAATTCCACCAGCACCAACATGAGCGGGGCGGAACGATCAGCCATGACGACGGCATAGTAATTTGAGCGGATGAGCGGAAACAGCAGGATATGACCGAGTTCCGTTGAAATCTGGATCATCTTCGCCGTGCCGCAGGCAAGCTCATTGGAAAGCGTTTGCGCCAGGACTTCAAACGCTTGCAGCATGGACGGCAGCAGTTCATCGTCGCTGGTGAGCGGGCGAGAGGAGCGCAGCAGCCGCCCCTGGTTGTTCGCCAGCAGCAGCACGTCAATATAGCGGTTGCCCGCCAGCCGTTCAAACCAATCCATCAACATAATCCTTTCAATCTATATCAAGAACCGCATTTCATTTTTTCCTGACCCGGCGTTCTTACTTTGTCTGCTGATGCTCAATTATGAGCATAACGCCACCGCTTTACAAATTCCGTAAAATCCATTTTTAGCCGCAGCATTTACAATAATCGCAATCCCTAATTATTCGCTGGAACGCGCCATATATCCAGGCCGGTATCGCAGCCAATGACCAGCGTCGAGCCATCGCGGCTGAGGCGCACCATATCGGGTTGGCGATTGCAGGCACGGTATTCGCCCAAATCAATGCGCGCTCCCGTCGCCACATCCCAGGCGACCACATCCGGTTCGAGGCCGACGTTCACCCCTATGATTACATCGGCCTGGGCTGATAGCAAGAGAAACGGGATATAAGTACCGTTTAGTGGCGCTATTACCTTGTCCACGCCAATTTCAAAATTGAGCAGGTGGAGCGATTCAAATTCTTGATCGACCCAGGCAAGGGATGTGCCATCGGGGTTCACCTGCCCGGCGGCGGGGAGCGAGTCAATTTGGGCTGTCGCCGTGACTTCGCCAGTTTCCAGATTCCAGCGTTTGAGTAAGGCATCCTGTGTAGCGGTGATTGCCAGCGGTGGGTCGATGCGTCCGATGCGGAGGAAGGAGTCGGTATCATTTTCCGGGCCGGAGGGTAAAAACTTGCCGTATGTGTTTCCCGTTACATCGACATTAAAAATATCAAAATATTCAATCGAGGATGTACCATCAGAGCTAAAGAACTCAATCCAAGTATAAGGTGTAAGCGCCCCAGACCAGGGCGCATCAATCCAGACACGGATTGGAAGAAACGGAAGCTCACACACGACAACAGGTATTTTGTCACGATAAGAAGGATGAACGTCGAAGGGATGATAGGCGACAGAGCCGATCTGGTCAACTTGATAGGCCGCTACAAAAACCTCGCCGACTTCCGAAGGCTCAAAACCCCCATCAATAAAAGTACCCGGTTTGCCATCATCGCCACAGATCGCAACGGTCATGCTATCCATACCAAGCTGCAAATCCCATAAGATTACACCCCCATAGGAATTCACTGTTGAAAGTCTTTCGCCATTTGTGTTGACCGCAAACCAACCATTCTCAACCTTACCCGCTTCCTCTGGCAGATTATCAAAGTCGATTTGGGCGACCGATTGCAGTTGGCGGATATTGCTGGCGTTAATGATAGGCGACGGCTGCGCCTGGGCAGCGGCGGGGCTGATAACGAAAAAAGTTATGACGACAATGTAGGCCAGGAATTTCAATTTCATCCAACCTACCCGCTTACAAGGGCAACGGGTATAATGCAGATCACCATCAGCGAAATCAGCCGCGAGGAGCGCGCGATGCACCCGGAACAGATCGAACGTAAGTTGAGCCGCATCCTGCTCAAGGTCGCCAAACCAGGGCGCTACGTCGGCGGCGAGTATAACAGCCTGCCCAAAGATTGGGACGCCACCGATTTCAAAGTGGCGCTGGCCTTCCCCGATATTTACGACCTGGGCATGTCCAACCTGGGCATCATGATCCTGTACGAGCAGATCAACCAGCAGCCGGACATGCTGGCCGAGCGTGTGTTCAGCCCCTGGACGGACATGGAAGACCTGATGCGGGCGGAGGGCGTTCCCCTCTACTCGCTGGAAAACAAGCGCCCGATCGGCGATTTCGATTTGTTGGGGATCAGTTTACCCTACGAGCAGCTTTATACCAATGTGTTGAACCTGTTGGACTTAGCCGGGATGCCGGTTCGGGGTGAAGACCGGGACGAAAGTTATCCACTGGTGATCGCAGGCGGCCACTCGTGCTACAACCCCGAACCGATGGCGGATTTCATTGATGCCTTCGTGATTGGCGAAGGCGAGGAAATTATCGTCGAGGTGGCGCGGACAATTCAAGCCACGCGTGGTGAAAGCCGGTTGGAGCAACTGCGCGCGATTGCCCGTATCCAGGGGATGTATGTGCCGCGCTTCTACGATGTGGCTTACAACCCGGATGGAACACTGGCATCGATCACGCCGAATGTGGCGGAAGCGCCGAAACGGGTACTCAAGCGCATTGTGCCGGTGCTGCCCAAGCCATTCACTAAATTTCTTGTCCCGAATATTGACACCGTGCATAACCGCGCGCCGATTGAGATCATGCGCGGCTGCACGCGCGGCTGCCGCTTCTGTCACGCCGGGATGGTTACGCGCCCGGTGCGCGAACGGCCTGTGGCGGAGGTGATGGAAGCCATCGGCGAAATCATCGCCAACACCGGCTTTGAGGAAATCAGCCTGCTAAGTCTGTCGTCGTCGGATTATGTGTATGTGCATGAACTGACGCAGGCGGTGCATGACAAATACCACGATTCGGGTTTGAGCCTGAGCCTGCCGAGCCTGCGTATTGAAACCACCAGCGCAGACCTGCTGGATCGGTTGGGCGACACGCGGCGGGGCGGGTTCACATTCGCGCCGGAAGCCGCCAGCGAACGGATGCGCGACATTATCAACAAATATGTGCCAGACGCGCAGGTGTTAGAAGCGGCGCGGGCGGTGTATTCGCGCGGGTGGCGGACGATCAAGCTGTACTTCATGATCGGCCACCCGGAAGAAACGCTGGAGGATGTACAGGCGATTGTCGATCTGTGCAAGGCAGTGCTGCACGAAGGGCAAAAGCTGCTGGGCGGCAAGGCGAATGTGAACGTGGGCGTCAGCACCTTTATCCCCAAGCCGCACACGCCGTTCCAGTGGGTGCCGCAGGACACTCACGCGCAAGTCCTGGCAAAGCACCGTATTCTGAAAGACCAGCTACGCGGGCATGGCCTGCACCTGCGCTGGAATCACATCGAGGACAGCGAGTTCGAGGGCATCATGAGCCGGGGCGACCGACGGTTGGGGCGCGTCATTCAGCGAGCATGGGAGATGGGCAGCAAGTTTGACGCCTGGCAAGACGGCCACAAACATGACCTATGGTTGAAGGCGCTGGACGAAGAAGGGGTGACGCCGCACTTCTACACCCACCGCGAACGCGGCTTGGACGAGGTGTTCCCCTGGGATCACATCGACGCGGCGGTGCATAAGAAGTTCCTGAAAGATGATTACCTGATGAGCATTAAGGGCGAGACACGGGTGGACTGCCGCGACAAGTGCTTTGCCTGCGGAATTCTGCCCAAGTTCAAAGCGGAACGTTCGCAGACCGAGGATATGGCCTGGGAATGCCCGCCGGTCAAGTCGATTAGCGAGCGCAAACGCGCTGGCGGCGACGGTGAGCGCGTGCCGAATGTGGCGCTGATGCCGTAGGAGCGAAGAATGAATAACCTGACTGACCAACTCATAGCCCTGTTTGAGCAAACGGGAAAAGCCCATCACCATGCGTTCGCGGCCACCGATGGTGCGGACGCCGACTGGCCGATCTGGTACGCCGAGTATTTAATGGACAAACTCCCATCCTTGCTCGGCGCGTCGTTCACCAAAAGCGAACTGGTGTACCTGCTCGTGCGGTTGAGCAAGGAGCAGGCGCTCGACGCGCCGGGGGCGAAATGGCCGCGCTACTATGCCCGCTACTTAGTGGAACGCTACGCATAAGCGGGTATAATGCGGCGCGATTTCGGAGAAGCGAGACATGATGCGTATTCGCGTTGAGGGCAAGCACCCCCTGAACGGCAGTTATACCCCGTCCGGCAGCACCAACGCGGCGATGGCGCTGCTGGCGGCGTCCCTGCTGACCGATCAGCCGGTCAAGCTGTCAAACGTGCCGCACACCGTCAATATGGCGGCGATGCTGGCGGTGGCGAAAGAACTCGGCGCGGTTCTCGACTGGCACGACGAACAAACCGTCACGATCAAAACCGAACAAATCGGCAAGCGCGCCCTGACGCAGACCGACACCAACGGCCTGGTCGGGATGATGCTGTTCCTGCCGCCGATGCTGGTGCGCAGGCAGCACATCCGCATCGAGTTCGACTTCCCCCTTAACCGGATTCGGACACACCTGGAAGCCTTGCGCGACTTAGGGCAGGACGTGACGACCACCAGCGGCGCGTTGGAATGCCGGGCGGCACATTGGGAGCGCAAAGAGATCATCCTGACGCAGACCAGCGTCACGGCGACGGCGATTGTGATGATGCTAGCGGTACGGTTGGGGCAAGAGACTATCGTCCACAACGCCGCCTGCGAACCGCATGTGCAGGAATTGGCGCATCTGCTGTGCGATATGGGCGCGCACATCGAGGGCATCGGCTCGAACGTGCTGCGGATCATCAGCCCACCCATGTTAAGCGGCGCGGAGGCCGTGATCGGCTCGGATCACATCGAGGCGGCCAGCGTAGCGGCCATCGGCGCGTTGTGCGGCGGGCGGGTGCAAATTGACGGGGTGCGGCGCGGCCACATGCAGATGATCGTGAAAACCTACCGCCAGTTGGGTATCCACCTGGATAGCGACGACACGGTTATTTTCGTCCCCAAACACGAGGCATTGAGCCTTTCCAGCCGCGAGGAAGATATTGACCTGACGATTGAGACCTCGCCCTGGCCGGCCTTCCCGTCGGATTTGGTGGCGATTGCGACCGTCGCAGTCACGCAGGCGCGCGGGACGACCATGATCCACGAAAAGCTGTTCAACAACCGGCTGTTGTTCGTCGATAAGCTGAAGGCGATGGGCGCGCAAATCGTGCTGGCCGACCCGCACCGGGCGATTGTGATGGGCGCGACACCGCTGCACGGCATCTACATGGATACGCCCGATGTGCGCGCCGGGCTGGGGATGCTGGGCGCGGCGCTGGCGGCAAAGGGTGATTCGGTCATCGACAATGCACAGGTGTTGGAGCGGCAGTTCGCGGGGGTGTTGAAGAAGCTGCAAGGTTTGGGGGCGCAGATTGCAATAGAATGAGTTCATTAACCCCTCCCCCCTCCCCCCTCCCCGTGTACGGAGAGGGGGAGCAGGTTACGTTCGCGGAGATTAATGGCATAAGTGTTGCACAGAAGATCGCCGGTGAAGGCCAGCCGGTGCTGCTGCTGCACGGCTGGCGCGCGCATATCGGGTTGGTGTGGCCGCTGGCGGAATGGCTGGCAGCGTCCGGCTACCGCGTGTATACCCTGGATTTGCCGGGTTTTGGCGAAAGCGATAAGCCGACAGCCGCATGGTCAGTGCAGGACTATGTGCATTTTGTGTTGGCGTACCTGGATTATCATCAACTGGATAAGGTCTACCTGTTTGGGCATTCATTCGGCGGACGGTTGGGGTTGGTGCTGGGCGCGGAACATCCCGAACGCATCGTCAAGATGGCGCTGGCCGACAGCGCGGGTGTGCGCGGGAAGCCGTCGTTGAGCGGGCAACTTCGGCTTAGAGCCTTCCGCTTGGCACAGAACGGCTTGCGAAAGATCGGCATGGGCGGGCAGGCTGAACGGCTGCGCGCGTGGTACACCCAAAAGTACGGCTCGGCGGATTACAAAGCGGCGCAGGGCGTGATGCGCGAGACCTTCGTGAAGGTGGTGAACGAAGACCTGCTACCTTACGCGGCGCGGGTCAAACCTTCGACGCTGCTGTTCTGGGGCGATCAGGACGCGGACACTCCGTTGTGGCAGGGGCAACTGCTGGAAAAAACGATCCCCGACGCCGGGCTGGTGGTGTGGGAAGGCGCAGGCCATTACAGCTACCTGGAACGGCTGGCCGATACGGCACGAACATTAGATTACTTCTTCAAGAATTAGCAATCATCCAAAATCTATGGGAGCGTGTATAACCGTCAAGTAATCTAAAGACGAGAGTTATCCATGAATGAAGCGATTCATCCAAAAACTCGTAGAGTTATAGCAAGAATAGCAATTTTAGTCGTCTTATTCGCTCTTACATACATTTTAGCAATTATCCTGCTCACAATTTTAGGTTCTGTCATTGGATTAATTATTCTTCACTTTGATAAACCCACTTGGTTCACAGCGGTTTTTGTCGTGATTGGACTAAGCTATTCTATTGGTTGGATACTAGGAGTTCCTATTGCATTATATAGCACTTATCGACTTTATAAGTCCATCAGCCTAAATAGCTGATTCTCAAAACGCATAATATGGATTTCTCACTCCTCCTCATCGCCCTCGTTTGGCTTATCGGTACTTGTTTCCGCATCTACAGGCAAGCGCGGTTTTACCAGATCGAAGAATACACGAGCGGGCGCTACCTGCGCTGGTATTTTGCGCGGCGAGAACGCTGGCTGCCCCGGCGTCCGCTGGTGGCGTGGTTGGGCGCGGGCGTATTCGGCTTCCTGTTGAGCGAAGCGCCGGGCGATGTGCTGCTCACCATTATCGGCGTGGTCAGCGCGATCATCGCCGTTTGGCCGCCGGACGAAGGTGAAATCAAAAAGGGATTCCGGCCTACCCTGCGCGCGAAAAGGCTGTTGGGCGCAGCGTTTTGCATCACTATTGTCGTATGGTTCATCCTTCAGCTTCTTGTTCCAGAGATTGATCTGCTCCGGTTTGTCCTCGCGGGTTTTCTAGGTTTAGTCGTATTCCTGGCCGCGCCGCTGTTCCTGATCGCCGGGAACGTGGTGATGACGCCTGTCGAGGCTTTCTTACGGCGCAGGTTCATCGCGCGGGCGAAAGCGGTTCTGGAAACGATTCAGCCGACGGTGATCGGGATCACAGGCAGCTACGGGAAAACCAGCACGAAAATGTATCTGGCGCACATCCTGAACGGGCGCTACAAAACCTATCCGACGCCCAAGAGTTACAACACGCTGATGGGCGTGAGCATGGCGATCAACAACGACCTGGCGGACGACCACAGTATCGAGTATTTTATCTGCGAGATGGGCGCATACATCCCCGGCGAGATCGAGCGCATCACCGACCTGACCGAACCGACTATCGGGTTGGTGATCGACATTGGGCCGCAGCATTTAGAACGCTTTGGCACATTGGAAAACACGGCTGCGGCCAAATATGAACTCATCAAGGCGCTGCCCCCGGACGGGCTGGGTGTGTTCAACTGGGACAACCCCTACGTGCGCGCCATGTACGAGCGCGGTTATCCCCAAGAACGGATTGCAGTCAGCCGGGAGGTTGACCCGGCCAATGTTCCGGAGGGCGGGCCGCGCTTCGTCGCGTCGGACGTGAGCGAGGGGTTGGACGGGCTGCGCTTCACGGTGACGGACTGGCAGACAGGCGAGCATGAACTATTTGAGACCGCCCTGCTCGGCCAGCATAACGTGACCAACCTGCTGCTGGCGACCGCCGCAGCCGTCCACGAGGGGATGCCGTTGAAGGACGTGGCGCGGCGGGTACGGACACTGCAACCCGCCGAGAGCCGCTTGGTGCGGAAGGTATCGCCGGAAGGCATCACGATCATCAATGATGCCTACAGCGCGAACCCGGCGGGCGTGGTGAGCGCGCTGCGGGTGCTGGCGCTGCATCAGACGGGTAGGCGTTTGCTCATCACGCCGGGTATGGTCGAGCTAGGGCCGCTGATGGAGGCCGAAAACCGCAAGCTGGGCGAGATGGCGGCAGGCCAGGCGACCGATGTGATCCTGGTCGGCGCGCAACAGACCCAGGCGGTGAAAGCCGGTTTGCTGGCGGCGGGCTTCCCGGCGGAGCGGCTGCGGGTGATCGAGACGCTGGCCGAGTCCATCGCGTGGTACAAGGACAATTTGCGCACGGGCGACACGGTGTTGTTCCTCAATGATCTGCCGGATACCTATTCGTCGTAAAAAGAGAAAGACTCAACGCAAAGACACAAAGGAGCAAAGAAAAGATAAAAGCGTAACACAAAGACTCAAAGGCGCGATGGCACAAAGGGCAAAATTGCCGCCGGGGTGAAGGGCGAGAAGGACGGGAGCAGCCACCAACTTGCAACTCGTGGATGGCGACAAGCACGAGAAGCGCCACCCCATTGGCAACCCAATGGCGGGAGTGCGGGGGATTGGCGCTGCTGCGGCGGCGTGTCCAATTCCGGTAGGGAACACGGGAGGTTGTCGCCGTGATTGACAGAGGGGTGTGCCGCTGCCATACTTGCCATAAAACCTGCCTGCGACCTCTGAAAACTGAAATATTGAACCACGAAAACGCCAAGACCGCCAAGCGAGACTCCTAGTGCATAAGCCTGTACAATAATTTTATAGGATATTTGAGGTCAAATGTTGAACATTTGTTCAGACATTTGTTTCGATTTTGAGGGAAACACATGGACTTCACCCAACAAACCCTGATTTTCTTCGGCACGATGTTGATGGTCGGCGCACTGGTCGTATCGTTCATCCCGATCCTGCCGGGGACGGTGATCGTGTGGCTGGCGGCGCTCGCGTTCGGGCTGGTGGACGGCTGGACGCGCTTCACCCCGGCGGCGGGGGTCATCGCAACGGCAATCATGATTTTTAGCGTGAGCAGCGACTTCTGGCTGCCGGCGATGGGGGTGAAAACCGGCGGGCTGACGTGCCTGGGGGCGATTGGAAGCCTGGTCGGTGGGCTGGTCGGCACATTCGTCATCCCCCTGCCCATCTGCGGCACGCTGATCGGCGCGGTAGCCGGGGCGCTGCTGGTCGAACTGATCCACTTCCGCCAACTCAACAAGGCGGTGCAGGCCGGGCGCGCAGCGGCGACGTTGTTCCTGGTTGGCTACGCGGTCGAGGCGGCGTGCAGCATCGCGGTGTTCGTGGTGTATGTGGTGAGTCTGGCGACGACAGGGTAATTGTTAGCCTTCAGCGGTCAGCTTTCAGCAATCAGCAAAAACAAATCACCGCGCCCCGTAGACATTCAGCTAATCCATTGACACGCTATAATTGAGGGGGAATAATTTTAAGATTGAGGGGGCGACACGATGCGGGTGGTGATAATCGGTGGGAGTGGGCATGTCGGGACGTATCTCGTACCGCGCTTGGTCGAGGCGGGTTACGAGGTCGTCAACCTGACGCGGGGGAAAAGCCAGCCGTACCTGCCCCACGCCGCCTGGAAGCAGGTACAGCAGATCACGATTGACCGCGATGCCGAGGACGCCTCTGGAACGTTCGGGGCGCGGGTGCGCGATTTGAAGCCGGACATCGTGATCGACATGATCTGCTTCACGCTGGACAGCGCGCGCCAGATCACCGAGGCGCTGCGCGGGCAGGTACAGCACTTTCTGCACTGCGGCACGATCTGGATTTACGGCTACAACACCCAGTCACCGGCGACGGAAGCACAGCCGCGTAAGGTGTTCGGGCGCTACAACTTTCAAACCGGCCAGGTCGAACCCGACCCGCCAACGGCGTATGGCGTGCAGAAAGCGGCAATTGAAACGTACCTGTTGAACGAAGCGCGGCGCAACGGCTTCCCGGCGACGATGCTGCATCCGGGGCATATCGTCGGGCCGGGACACCCGCCGTTGAATCCGCAAGGCAATTTCAACACAAAGGTGTTTGAAACCCTGGCGCGCGGCGACGAATTGACGCTGCCCAACATCGGCATGGAAACGCTGCATCACGTCCACGCCGACGATGTGGCGGGGGCGTTCATGGGGGCGATTGCCAACCGCAGCGCGAGCGTGGGCGAGAACTTTCACACGGTTTCGGCGGCGGCGGTGACGCTGCGGGGTTATGCCGAGACGGTGGCCGCGTGGTTCGGGCGCGAGGCAAACCTGCGCTTCTTGCCCTGGGGCGAGTTCATCCAGACGGTTTCGCAGGCCGACGCCACCTCCACCTGGGATCACATCGCGCACAGCCCAAACGCCAGCATCGCCAAAGCGCGGCGACTGCTGGATTATCAGCCACGCTACACCTCGTTCCAGGCGGCCTATGAAGCATTGGACTGGCTGATCGCCAACAGCACGGTGGACGCGCCGCCACTCGGACATTGACAAGCGCCCGATTTGTGAGCATAGTAGCGCCCGACTCAAGCACCAGGCGGGGAGGGAGTCTGAATGAGCGCGAAACGAAAAACGACGGTCGGCGTGGTGTTCGGTGGGCGCAGCGTCGAACATGATGTGTCGATCATCACCGGGCAGCAGGTGATGCGGGCATTCGACCCGGAACGCTACGAGGTCGTGCCGATTTATATCGACCGGGATGGCAAATGGTTCACCGGCGAGCCGCTGCTGGACTTAAAAAATTTCCAAAACGAGGTCGTGAGCATCAAAGGGGTGGACAGCGCAATCCTGTCGCCGAGTGTGCAGCATCACGGCCTGATCGTGAACCCGACGGCAGGACGGTTTGAAAAAAGCGAGGTGCGGCGGCTGGATGTGGTGTTCCCGGCGATACACGGGTCGCACGGCGAGGACGGGACGCTACAAGGGCTGCTGGAACTGGCCGACATCGCCTATGTCGGCTGCGGTGTGCTGGCGTCCGCCGTCGCCAACGACAAAATTATGACCAAGATCGTCCTGAGCCAACAGGGAATCCCGGTAGTGGAAGGAGTCTCGTTCAGCCGTAGCGAATGGCTGGAAGCGCCGGATAACGTCGTCAGCCACATCATCCACGAGCTACCCTACCCGGTGTTCGTCAAACCGGCGACGTTGGGATCAAGCATCGGCATCGGCAAAGCAGGAGACGAAAGCCTGCTGCGGGCGTGCATTGACGTGGCGGCCAACCTCGACCGGCGTATCCTGATCGAGGCGGCGGTGACAGACGGGACGGAAATCAACTGCGCGGTTATGGGCAGCGGCGAGGCGATGCGCGCGTCGGTGTTGGAGCAGCCAGTGACATGGGATCAATTCCTCACCTACGAAGAAAAATACATGCGCGGCGGTGAGGGCATGAAAAGCGCCGAACGCATCATCCCCGCCCCGATCAGCGCGGAACTGACCGAGCAGATCAAAAAGCTGGCGATCCAGGCATTCCGGGCGATAGACGGGCGCGGCACAGCGCGGATTGACTTCCTAGTCAAGCTGGATGTGGGCGAGATTTATCTGAACGAGTTGAACACGATGCCGGGTTCGCTGGCATTTTACCTGTGGCAGGAAGACGACCTTTCGCCGCGTGAGGTCGTCCACCAACTGGTCGAACTGGCGCGGGATGCGCAGGCGGAGAAGCGGCGCAGCACTTACAACTACCAGACCGGCTTGATCGAACTCACGCAGGCGCGCGGCGGGTTGAAGGGCGTGAAGGGCAAAAGCCGGACACCAACCCAACCCAAACCGAGCCATTAGCGGGCTTGGGCGGATCACACTACAATAGAAAAGAATTTTGTCCGTAGGGATATGCAATAGCATGTCCCTACAATACGTTAGGGGAGATGCGCCGTGACCTTGCGCCTGCGCAATTTGAGCATATGGGTGATGATCGCCGTGACGATGGCCGCGTGCGCGGGCAACCAGACGCCGACGGTGGTGGTCGTCATCCCGACGGCGACCGAAGGGGCGAAAGTGCCGACGCGGATGCCGACCGGCACGCCGCCTCCGATCACCGAGACGCCGATGGACACGCTCACACCCACGTCGTCGGTGCCGGTGGCGCAGGCGGTGCGCAATCTGTCGGTGCGCGGCGGGCCGGGTTCAGCCTATCCCGCGTTAGCGACGTTGGAAGCCAACCAGCAGCTTGAGATCATCGGCGTGAGCGAAGATGGAAGTTGGTATCAGGTGGCACTGCCGGATGGCGCGCCCGGATGGGTGGCGTCGGGGAGCGCGGTCGTGACGACCATTGGCAACATCGCCAGGGTGCCGATCGCCTTAGAGCCAACGAATACACCGACCGAAACCCATACGCCAACAGCAACGCCGAGCGACACCCCCACCCCGACGGCGACTGACACGCCGACGATCACGCCGTCGCCAACGCCGACCGAGACACCCACCGAAACGCCTACCTCAACGTTGACACCTTCGGAGACACCGACGCGCACGCCGATCCCGTCGCCGACGCCGGGTGTGCCACAGTACGTCAGCCAGGCATTGGCGGATATTGGGGTGGCGTTGGACACCGGCTACCTGGCGGAAGAAAAGCGGCAGGACTCGATTGACAACACGGGCGAGGACAATCTAGTGAGTTGGAATCGCTTCGACGGGACGTACACCGACTTCGTGCTAAGCGCGACGATTGGCTGGGGCGCGGGCGCGACCGACGATTATTGCGGGTTCGTCTTCCGCGATGTCGGTGAAGGGAATGATACGAATACGTTGTATGCCATCCATATCGACCGCCTGGGTCGGCTGTGGTTCGCCGAACTGACGGAAAGTGAATGGGGCGAGAACACCTTCGGCAATGGCGAGTTCATCAACATCGACATTGATGATACTAACGATGTCACCCTGATTGGCGCTGGGGAAACCTTTTCGGTATATGTAAATGGCGAGTATTCGGCGCAGTTCCAGGACGACACGCTCACGACCGGCCTGGTCGGCCTGATGGGGGGGACGTTCGAGAGCAGCGACGAGAGCGGCTGCGCGTTCAGCGACGGCTTCGTGTTCAGCCTGGATTCGGCGGTTGCGCCGCCCGCGCCCACCGCCACTGCCCCGGCGACCATTAGCGAGGCAGCACCGATCAATTATGGCGACAGCCTGGATGGGTTCATTGGCGGCAGCAGCGCCGGTGGGCGTTACACCTTTACGGCAGCAGCAGGCGATGTGATAACCATCGAGATGACCCGCGAGTCCGGCGACCTGGACGCACTGCTCATCCTGTTGGACGGCAGTGGTGACCTGGTTGAGCTAAATGATGACGTACCGAGCGCGGAAACCCGCGACGCAATCATCGAGATAACTATACCGGCAGATGGCGAGTATACGATTATCGCCACGCGCTATCAAGAAGAAATCGGCCTGACCGAAGGCGATTACACGCTGACGCTTGATAAGATCAATTGAGAAGTTCACTACAGAGGACACAGAGAGAAAGCCATCTCCTGTGTCCTTTTCATTGGCGTGGACTAATTGCTTAAGGCTTTCGTACTCTGCCCGACAAAGCGATACCCGATGCCGTATTCGTTCTGGATGTAGGTCGGCGTTTTGACATCCGGCTCAATTTTGCGGCGGAGGTGCGAGACGTAGATGCGCGGGTAGTGATGTTCGCTGGTGTACTCGACGCCCCAGACCTGTTCAAGCAATTGCTGGAACGTCATCACCTTACCCGGATTTTTGATAAACGTGGTCAGCAGTTTGAACTCGGTCGGCGTGAGGCGGATTTCCTGGCCGGCAACATGGACATGGCGTTTGCCCACATCAACCGTGAGATATTCGTCGGCATACCCGGTCAGGCGCTCTTGGTCGTCGCCTTCGGCGGCGCGGGCGCGGCGCAGCAACGCCCGAACCCTGGCATGGAACTCGATATTGCGTAAAGGCTTGAGCATGAACTCGTCCGCGCCCAGGTTCAGCCCTTCGGCGATCTCGGCTTCGGAAACGGCGTGGGCGGTCATCATCAAAATTGGCGCGTCGGAAAGTTCGCGGATGCGCTGGCACACCGTCATGCCGTCCATCAGAGGCAGCGCAACATCCAATACTACCAGATCGGGCTTGAGGTCGTGGAACAGGCGTAAACCTTCCAGGCCGTTGCCTGCCGTCGCCGCCTCATAGCCGTTACGCTGGAGGTCAAGCTGGAGCAAGCGCGACATTTCTTTGTCGTCTTCGATGATTAAAACACACGTCGCCATAAGAAACCATTTTGGCTAGGTAAAAATTAACCATTCACATTGTACCACTATATCTCACAGTATGTTAAGCGTTTAGGCATTGGGTACACACCGCGCTTGTGCTATGCTTGTGACCCGTTTAACCAGAATAGTGGGAAGCGATTGTGCCGTATCAATCCAGTGGTGGCCGCCGGAATAATGTGCAAATCGGGGTCGGCGGCTCGCTGTGGGCGGGGACGCCGCCACCGGCCATCCCGGAACGCACATTGGACGGGATACCGGGCTGCCTGGCGTGGATGGCGCTGCTGCTGTCGATCATCAGCGCGGTTGCTTTCCCGCGCGCGCTGCTGCTGGTCGCCGCCCTGCTCGGCTTTTACTCGGCCATCCGTTTCCTGTTCGCGGGTATCGCGAATGTCATAGGCCTGCGCAAAATCAAGCAGTGGGAAGCAACCAACTGGCATGAACGCTACCTGGATGAAACGGGTGAGGATGCCCTGACCTGGGAAACCGTCCACCACATCATCATAGTGCCGAATTATAAAGAGCCGGTCGAAATCCTGAGCCGGACGCTGGACAAGCTGGCACGACAGCAGGATGCAGGCCAGCGCATGACCATCGTGATGGCGATGGAAGCGGCGGAAGAAGGTTGTGTCGAAAAAGCGGGACTTCTGGAAAAACAATACGCACCTTGTTTTGCCAACTTTTTTTTCAGCGTTCACCCGCGCGGGCTGCCGGGCGAGATGCAGTGTAAGTCGGCCAATCAGGCCTGGGCCAGCCGGTGGGTAAAGCGCAAGCTGGTTGACCAGATGGGCTACAACATTGACCACCTCGTGGTGACAACGATGGACGCAGACACATTATGGCACAAGGATTATTTCGCCGCGCTGACCTATCTGTTCGCGATCAACCCGCAGCGGTATCTGCGCTTCTGGCAAGCGCCGATCCGTTACCATACCAACATCTGGGACATCAACCCGCTGCTGCGGATCGTCAACGCTTATTCGACCGCGTTTGAACTGGCGTATCTGGCCGCGCCCTGGTGGATACCAATGCCAATATCGTCGTACTCGATGAGCCTGAAGCTGCTGGACGCCAGCGGCTATTGGGACGGCGATGTGATCGCTGATGAGTGGCACATGTTCATCAAGGCATACTTCGCGCGCGAGGGCGCGGTGATGCTGGATCGCATTTTCTTGCCCTTCTCAGCCACCGCCGTGACGGGTGAAAACCTCTGGCAGGCGATCCGCAACCGCTACTCGCAAACCCTGCGCCATGCCTGGGGCAGCAAGGAAGTCGGATTTATCATCGCCAAGATGCTCGAACATCCCGAAGTGGACTTCAATATCTCGTTCAAGCTGCTATTCCGCGTGGCGCACGACATTCTGCTGGCGGGCGCGGGCTGGGTAATTTTGACGGCGGGGGCGCAGCTTCCGTTTTTCCTCAACCCATCGCTGCTGGGGCAAGTGCTGCAAGAAGGTGCGGCCAATGCCTCGTTCCTCCTGCTGCAAATTTCGTTCGTGCTGGTGTCGGTGCTGGGCATACTGTTCTGGTATCAGGATGTGATCGTGCGCCCGCCGCGCACCCACCGGCAAACCCTGTATGAACGGTTGATGACGCTGCTGAGTTTCCCGCTGCTGCCATTCCTGACGCTGATTTTCGTGGCGCTGCCGACGATCCAGGCGCAGACACGGCTGTTGGTGGGCATCCCGCTGCGGTTTAAAGTATCCCAAAAAGTGTGAACCACCGAGACACCGAGAAAACAACGGGAGCAGATTATGGCAAAAATTGGCTATATCGGCCTGGGCATTATGGGCGCGGCGATTGCGCGTAACCTGATGAAGGCTGGGCATGAACTGGTCGTTCACAACCGCAGCCAGCAAATCGTGGCCGAGTTGGTGAGTGAAGGCGCAAAGGCCGCAACCTCGCCCAGGGAAGTCGCGTCGCAGGTTGAATTTGTGTTCACAAATTTGCCCGATTCGCCGGATGTGGAAAAAGTGGTGCAGGGTGAACATGGCATCATAGAGGGAGCGCACACGGGGCTGATTTACATCGACAACAGCACGATCAAGCCGGAAACCGCGCGCATGATCGCCGATAAATTGGCGGCGGTGGGCGTTCTAGCGTTGGATGCGCCGGTCAGCGGCGGCGATGTAGGCGCGAAGAACGGCACGCTGACCATCATGGTGGGCGGGCCGCAGGAAGCGTTCGACCGGGCAGTGCCGTTATTCCAGGCGATGGGCAAGGCGTGGGTGCTGGTGGGCGACAGCGGCGCGGGACAGATCGCGAAAGTGTGCAACCAGATCATCGTCGGCGCGCAGATGGTGGCGCTGGCGGAGGCATTGATTACCGCGCAAAAGGCCGGCGTCGATCCGAGCCGGATGGTCGAGGCGATCAAGGGCGGCGCGGCGCAGATGTGGACGCTGGATGTGAAGCCACCGCGCCTGTTCGCAGGCAACCGCACACCGGGGTTCAAGGCGCACATGCAGCACAAAGACCTGGGCATCTGCCTGGATACGGGCAAGGCCTACGGCATCCCGATGCCGGTGACGGCGATGATCCAGCAGCTTTACACGACCATGCTGGAACAGGGCTGGCGCGAATTGGACAACAGCGCCGTCGTGGGCGTGTACGAAATGCTGGCGAACGTGAAATTGAGCGAACCGCTACGCGAACCGAAGCCGACCGACCCGGTGCAAGAGGCGTCCGAGGGGTCGTTTCTAGGGAGCGACGCCCCGGCGTGGTAGAAAAAGTAACGAGTAATGAGGTATGAGTAACGAGTGAGAAAGCTAACCTACTGTCTCGTTTCGCTTAATATAGTAGGCTAATCCCTGACACCCTCATCTATTGTTGCTATAATGCGACTATGGATGCTATACCCATGAACCATGTCCAAATCATCAATGGCAAAGCCTGTATTTTCTCGAATGGCCGTCGCCTAAAAGCCAAAGTGATAGCCGCGATGGTCGTCAAATCAGGTGCGTCAATTGAAGAAACGATGGCCTACCACGAATTGACGCGCTCAGAAGTTCATGCGGCATTGGCTTACTACTACGACAACCAGGAAGCAATTGAGCAGTCCTTTCGTGAAGCTGAGGGATATTTGCACAAGGTCGGTATTTCAGCAGACGAATTGATTGAGAAAATACGGAAGCGCCAGCAGAATACCGAAAATGAGTAATTGACTGTGAAAGAACGAGTACAAAAGTTGATGGCGCAGGCCAACATCGGGTCGCGGCGGGCGTGCGAGGACATCATCCGCCAGGGGCGCGTGCGCGTCAACGGGCAGGTGATCCACCTGGGCGACCAGGCTGATCCACGCGCCGATGTGATTGAGGTGGATGGCAACAAACTGGCCTTCCCCGACAAACATGTGTATATCGCCTTCAACAAGCCCAAGCAGGTCGTCAGCAGCAATGTGCGCTACCCCGACGATGACCGACGCACGGTGCGCGAGATGATCCCGGTGGAGGGGCATTTGTTCACGATTGGCCGCCTGGACGCCGACAGCGAGGGATTGATTATCCTGACGAATGACGGCGACCTGGCGAATGAATTGTCGCACCCGCGTTACCACCACACTAAAACCTACAAAGTGGTGGTGCAGGGTCTACCGAGCGCCGAGACGATCCAGAAGTGGCAGGACGGCCTGTTTATTCCTGATGAAGAGACGGGCAAGGATTATCGAACTGCGCCGTGCTACGTGAAAATTATGGACGGCGGCAAAGAGACGACGCTGCGAATCGTGATGACCGAGGGCAAGAAGCGGCAAATCCGGCGGGTGGCGTCAATCCTCGGCCACCCGGTCAAGTCGCTGATACGGACGCATGTTGGCAGGCTGTCGCTGGGGTCGCTGCGCCCCGGCGACTGGCGCGACCTGAACGCCAAAGACATCGCCGCGCTGAAACAGTCGGCAGAGGAATGGCACGGGGCCAAACCCATGAAGGCACGTTCAGCGCGCTCGGCGCAAGCGGCCTCATCTGCCGACAAAGCGCGCAAGCCGCAAACACGGAAGAGTCCCAAGAGGCGTTAGCATGAGCCTATCCTCATCCGTTCAACATTATATCGCCCAACAGCCGCGCCTGGTGTGGCGGCGGCGGGCGCTGCGGGCGTTCATCCGCGCGCTGGGATTCCGGGTGCTGTGGCGCGTCGAGGTGACGGGTGCGGAGAATATCCCGGACAGCGGGGCGACCATCATCATGATGAATCACATCTCAGCGCTCGACCCGATCCTGTGCATGGGAGCGGTCACCAATCGGTTCGTCGTACCGATGACCAAAATTGAGAATGCCCAGAACTGGTTCTTCGGCTTTTTCGTCTGGTGGTGGGGTTCGTATACCATCAACCGGAACGAGATTGACCGGAAGGCGTTGGTCAACTCGATAGAATTAGTGAAAAACGGGCAGATGATCCTGATCGCGCCGGAAGGCACGCGCCACCCTGAAGGACTGGCCGAGGCGAAAGGTGGCCTAGCCTACGTGGCGACCAAAGCCGGCGCCGTGATCGTGCCGACGGGTATCTCCGGTGCGGTGGGTTGGAAAGCAAAGATGCTGCACCTACAACGCCCGCAAATCAACGTCCATTTCGGACGGCCATTTCGCTTCAAGGCCGAGGGCGGGCGCGTCCCGCGCGAGGACCTTTCCGCTATGTCGCACGAGGCAATGTACCAGTTAGCGTTGGCGGTCAAAGACGAGACGCGGCGCGGTTTCTACAGCGACATGAGCAAGGCGACCACGCAGCATCTTGAGTTCATCTCAGTGTGAACACCGAAAATAACCCAATTTATATCTATTCGATAACTTTCTCCTGTTCCATCCTGCTTTTCAGGAAAATGGCAGTTGCGTATCGGCCTATGATTGCATCTTACGTGTGATAGGCGGTTGTAAGGTGGTATCATTATCGTACCGCATAATTTGAGTTGTTTAGAGGAGGTGTGCCGCGAACTAATCCGGGGGTATGGATAGCGCATGGCCCGGTCGCAAGATCGGGTGACGAGGTGACGGTTGCTCGCTTCACGGCGAGCCTAAGCCCTAGGCGGGGCGAAAATCGAGAGATCAGCGGATGCCGTCAGGGTGTACCACCACCCTTTGTCTACTCCCTCCGTACAAAACAAGAGCGAACCGCGAAATCCGGTTGGTAACGACCGGGACAGGCGAGAACGCATGTGGGTGATTGAACCAGCCGCCTGAGTCGGTCATGGTTCGATGCAGACTGGCCGCGCTAGCACCGCCTGGCCGGATGCGTTTATCCGCAAACGCATGAAATACGGAGGACATCCCTATGTGTGGCATTGTTGGTTATATCGGCCCGCGCGACGCGACGCCGATCATCCTGGACGGCCTGGGCCGGCTGGAATATCGCGGCTACGACTCGGCGGGTGTGGCGGTCATCAAGGATGGCTGCATCGACCTGCGCCGGGACGTGGGCAAGCTGGCGAATTTGCGCGAACGAGTGCAGATGTATCCGATCAGCGGCAGCATCGGGATCGGGCATACGCGCTGGGCGACACACGGCGCGCCCGCCGAACACAACGCCCATCCCCATGTCAGCATGGACGGCAAATTTGTGGTCGTCCACAACGGCATCGTCGAAAATTACCTGGAACTGCGCGCCGAATTGATGGCCGAGGGTATCGCGTTCAAATCCGAGACCGACACCGAAGTGATTGTGCAGCTCATCGAACGTTTCGCCAAAAACGGCGCGAACTATAACCTGGCCGAAGCGACCCGTAAGACGGTCAACCTGCTGCACGGGGCGCACGCCATCGTCGTGATGAGTACGCACAACCCTGACGAATTAGTCGCCGTGCGCGTCGGCAACGCGGGCGGCGTCGCGCTCGGCCTGGGCGACGGCGAGATGTTCATCGCCTCCGACATCCCGGCGATCCTGGACTACACCCGGCGCATGATTTTCCTCGAAAGCTGCCAGATGGCAACGATCCAGGCGCAGGCAGTCACGGTGCAAACACTGGACGGCGCGCCGGTCGAAACCCAGATTCATGACATCCCCTACGACCCGGTGAGCGCGGCAAAGGGCGAGTTCCAGCACTTCATGCTAAAGGAAATCTTCGAGCAAGCCCGCAGTTTGACCGACACGATTCGCGGGCGGGTGGATTTCGAGCGCGGCGAGGCGCTGCTGCCCGACCTCAACCTGACGGCGGTACGGGCGCGGGCGCTCAACCGGCTGGTGACGGTGGCCTGCGGAACGAGCTACTACAGCGGCCTGGTCGGCAAATTTTACATCGAACAAATGGCGCGGCTGAATGTCGAGGTCGATTATGGCAGCGAATACCGCTACCGTGACCCGATCCTGGACGACCATACGGCAGTGCTGGCAATCACCCAGAGCGGCGAAACCGTAGACACCCTGGCGGCGATGGAAGAGGCGCGTGAGAAAGGCGCAACCTTATGGAGCATCGTCAACGCCATCGGCAGCCAGGCGATGCGCGTGTCGGATGGGTACATCACGATGAATGCCGGGCCGGAAATCGGCGTAGCCTCAACCAAGGCGTTCACTGCCAGCATCGTTGACCAATATCTACTCGCGTTGTACCTGGGGCAATTGCGCGGCACGCTCACAGCAGGGCAGCGGCAGCAGTACGCGCGTGACATTGGCCGCCTGCCCGATCTGGTCGGGCGCACGCTGGAAAATGAGCCGTCGATCCGCGCTCTCGCCGAGCAGTTGTATACCTACCGTGATTTCTTGTATTTGGGGCGCGGAATCAATTACCCAATCGCCCTGGAAGGCGCGCTCAAGCTGAAAGAGATCAGCTACATTCATGCCGAGGGCTATCCGGCGGGCGAGATGAAACACGGGCCGATCGCGCTGATTGACCAGGACATGCCGGTAGTGTGTATCGCCTCGAAGGATGCCCTGTACGAGAAGATGATTAGCCAGGTCGAGCAGGCCAAAGCGCGGGGTGGGGTCGTGATCGCGGTTGCCACCGAGGGCGACACGTTGATCGCTACAAAAGCCGACCATGTAATTTATGTACCGGAAACACCGCCTTTACTCAGTCCGGTGGTGGCGGTCATCCCGCTGCAACTGCTGGCCTACCACATCGCGGTGCAGCGTGGGGCGGACATTGACCAGCCGCGCAACCTGGCGAAAAGTGTGACGGTAGAGTAACGACCTGTGGACAAAGATTGAGTGCTTGCTCGTCATCCCGATCAGCGAATGGTTGGTCGGGATGATTTTTTGTCAGGGTGGCGAGGAAATCATCATAAGCGGGGTGTAATGCCTAGCTCATTCAAACTCATGTCACAGCGATCTCAACCGATTTCGGTCTGGTGAGAGACACTTCCAGATTGATTTTCACCGTGCGCGCCAGCGTGACATAGACCGTGCAGCGCGACTTGAAGGATTCGACCAATTCTTTCGCCTGCGCCTCGGTCGGGCCAGACATGAGCAACGATACCTTTAGACCATGCAGCCCGGCATCCACCTCATCACCCAGGACGCCGCGTGGGTCGAAATCTGTGCTGACTTTGATTTTGAGATCGTGCAACGGGATACGAAGCTGCTGGGCAATTTTCTCGATGACAAACAACCCGTGCGTCGCCAACGCGGACAGGAGCAGGTCAATCGGGCTGAGTTCCTCGTTCGGGCCGCCCAGGTACAGCGGTGAATCGACCACGAGGTGATGGTCTTTGGTGTTGACGATGGTGCGCCCACGCAGCCCTAAGGACTGCGTGGTGACGGCGGCGGTTGCTAAACGATGGGTCACAGTAGAAGCCTCCCGATCAATCGTCGCAGATACCCGATGGGTAGACGAATACAGGCTGATTAAAGGTAGCTTTAGTGTAGTTTGAGCGCGTTCAGAAAGCGTCTTGTAAAAGACGGATTTTCGACTCCTATCTTTGGATTGGGGCAATCTCCGTCTAAAGTCGGATGCGAAATCCGAGTCGAATGGCTAATAGGACATTCTGACAGTTGACGCGGCGGGATTATCCCTCACATAATGAAGTTCGGGTTAAGGTAGGTTAAATTCGTAAATTTTTAGTTCCTTGCAAAACGATAACCGTTTAAATACATACAAGCGGGTATAGTGATGTAGAATGTAAGCTGGGTGTTATGTAAACCCGTTTATCATGAGTGTTATATATTGACTGGTTACTAAATGAGGTCGTCCGGGTGGGACGAAACATAGGGAGAATATTCATGCACAAGTCATTATTTCGCTGGCAGTTGAGGGTCGTAGTGCTGGTGCTGTGCGCCGCGCTGGCCTTCAATGGAGCCGCGATCCGGGCGCAGGACAGCACGCCGACGCCGGAAACGCCGACCGCCAGCCCAGAAGCGACTGAAGCCACAGCGCCAACCGAAACCCCGACTGAAACGCCCACCGACGTACCGACGGAAGCGCCAACCGAGACGCCGCTGCCGACCGAACCGGCAACGGAGACTCCGGTCATCACGGAAACGCCAGTGGCATCCGAGACTCCGGCAGAGACGCCAACCGAAACCCCCATCGTGAGTGAGACGCCGCCGACCGTGACGCCCGAACCCGTCGCCTGGGTGATCCTGGCGCGTGAGGCCTTCAACAACGGCGACCTGTCGGCCTGGCTGCCCGGCTCCCCCTGGACGGTCGTCGCCAGCAGCCCCGCCGACCCAAATTACCCGGTCGCGGCGGGCGAAACCGACCAAGCCTTGCAAGTGATTAACAACAATGCGCCGATCCAATTCAGCAGCCTGTCTTATGGGAATGTCTCAGCAGAAGCGAGCTTCCGCGTGACCGCAGGCAGCGCGAAGATCAGCGTGCGCCAGAGCGCCACCGAACCGAATGTAAATTATTCAGCAGCGATTGACGCGGCGGGACAGGTGCAAGTGTACCGTTCCGGCGTGGCGATGCTGCCCGCGCCCATCCAGACGGCAGCGACGCCCGACAATTGGCATACCCTGCAACTGTCTGCCTATGGCAATACGGTCACCCTGGTCATCGATAAAACCCAGACGGCTTCGTGGAGCGACCCAGAACCGCTGTTTGCGGGCGGCCTCACCCTGTCTGCCGACTTCGGCGATACGGCGGCTGCGCCTGACCCGGCAGCCAACGTCGTGACCGCCGATAACTTCTTCGTCTATGTGCCGGACGCCGAAAAGGGTTTGTACCCGACGCCGACCCCAGCCACCCCTGCACCGACCGAAGCGCCGACGGAAACGCCGGTCGTCATCACACCCACCGAGGAAGTCACCCCAGCACCGACCGAACCACCGACCCTGAATGGCAAGAGCCTCGAACCCGTGCCGCCGCCCAGCCCGGAACAACTGGTGGGCGCGCTGGCATCCAGCAACGATAACTTCCCTGGGGCCGGGCTTGTCCCCGCTCAGTTGCCTTATGTTGACTCTGGCAATACCATAGCCGACAGCGAGGAAGTGGGCGAACCCAGGCAAACCTGCGGTTATAATATCAGTAAAACGGTGTGGTACGCTTTTACACCAGCGGTCACCGGCACGTACATGCTTTCCACTGCCGGCAGCAATTTTGACACCATCCTGGCGGTTTACACCGGTTTCCCGGTTGACAACCTGACCCCGGTGGGCTGCAACGATGACGTCAGCGCCGCCAACCGCACCTCGCAGCTCACCCTCACACTGCAAGCAGGCATAGACCATCGCATCCAGGTGGGCGGCTTCAACGGCGCTTA
>Ga0187894_10001941_pt1 | contig 25614 bp, 5 predicted proteins | sample GBC1701081metaG_FD_136650 | JGI IMG/M metagenome (GOLD analysis project Ga0187894, IMG submission 136650) | White microbial mat communities from a lava cave in the Kipuka Kanohina Cave System on the Island of Hawaii, USA - GBC170108-1 metaG ... | reverse complement strand
TCGCGGGCATCTGGTCGGAAGTGCTCGGCATCGAGCGCGTCGGCTCTGACGATCATTTCTTCGAACTGGGCGGACACTCGCTGCTGGCGACGCAGGTCGTGTCGCGCATCCGCCGCACGTTCGGCATCGAGCTGCCGCTGCGGACGCTGTTCGACGCGCCCACCGTCGCCGCCCTGAGCGAGCGGATCGGCGCGGCGTCGGCGTCGCACGCGGACGGTGTCGAGGCGGCGCGACCACCGCTCGTGCCGCAGTCGCGGGATGGCGCGATTCCGCTGTCCTTCGCGCAGCAGCGCCTGTGGTTCCTGCACGGCCTCGATCCGCACGGCACCGCATATCACGTGCCGCTGGCGCTGCAGGTGCGCGGCGCGTTCTCGCTGGCGGCGCTGCAGCACGCGTTCGACGATCTGGTCCGGCGGCACGAGGTGCTGCGGACGACGTTTCCGCTCGACGGGGACGCGCCGGTGCAGCGGATCGCAGCCGGCACGCGGGTGCCGATTGGTGTCGTCTCACTCGACGCACTCGATGCGGCGGGCGGGGCAGCGCGGCTCGCGGCCGCGAGGCGGCTGGCCAACGAGGAGGCCCGCCGGCCGTTCGATCTCGCCCGCGGACCGATCCTGCGCGTGACCGTGCTGCGGCTCGCGGCGGACGATCACGTCATCCTCTGCACGCTGCACCACATCGTTTCGGACGCGTGGTCCGTCGGCTCGCTGACGCGCGACCTGGGCGAAGCGTACGCGGCGTTCGTGCGGCACGGGGTGTCCGCGGCGCCGCCGCCACCGCTCGCGGTGCAGTATGCGGACTTCGCGATCTGGCAGCGCCGCTGGCTGACCGGCGACGTGCTGGAGCAGGAGCTGGATCATTGGCGCGGCCTGCTGGCGGAGGACGTATCCGCCGAGGATCTCTTCCGCCGCACGCCGGGCGTCGCGCGGCCCAGCCGCCGCCGCGCGCTCGAAACGCTGACGGCCGGCGTCGAGCTGACGCAGGAGCTCAAGCGCCTCGCGCAGAGCCGTCACGCGACGCTGTTCATGACGCTCCTCGCCGCGTGGGATGTCGTCCTTCACGCCGCCACCGGCCGCGCGTCGATCATCGTCAGCACCGAAGTCGCGAACCGGCGCGATGCGCAGGTCGAAGCGCTCATCGGCTTCTTCGTGAATCAGCTCGTGCTGAAGGTCGACATGAGCGGCGATCCGTCGTTCGAGGATCTGCTGGCGCGCGCACGGGGCGTGACGCTGGCCGCGTACGACCATCAGGACCTGCCGTTCGATCGCCTGGTCGAAGCGCTACGGCCGTCGCGCGACGCGGGCCGCAATCCGCTGTCGCAAGTGCGCTTCGTGCTGCAGAACACGCCCATGCCGACCCTGGCGCTGCCGGATCTGGTAATCCAGCCGTTCCAGATCGAACTGCGCGAGACGAGCGTCGACCTGATGCTCACGCTGATGGATGGCCCGAACGGCCTCGGCGGCGTCCTGGAATACAGCCTCGGCCTCTTCGACCGCCTCGCGGCCGCGGCGCTCGTGGCCAAGTTCCTGCTGGTCCTGCGGGAGTGCGTGAAGGATCCCGCCGTCCGGCTGTCGACGCTGTCGGCGTTGCTCACGGACGTCGACCGGGCGAACCAGGCGACGCGCCAGCAGTCCTACACGGCGGCGCTGCATCGATCGTTGCCAGGGCGGCGGCGGACGCCGGCGGCGAGCGTCACGCAGTAGTCTCACGCGATCATGTCGAGCATCAATCAGACGCTGCTTTCGAGTCAGCAACGACGCCTCCAGGCGCTGCAGCGCCACGCGCCGGGCGACGTCTACGGCGTGCGCGCGACGGTGCGCGTCCGCGGTCCGCTGGACGTCGATCGCTGGTGCGCCGCGCTGCGCCAGGTCGACGTGGAGGCGGTGCGCGTCGAACCGCCGGATGGCGTCGCGCGAGCGCGCGCGAGTCACGAGACGTGGTGGCACGTCTCCGCGTCCGCGCTCGTGGCCGACGCCGCCGCGCTGCGGCTGCTGATCGCGCGGGCATTCGCGGCGCACGACGGTCGCATGCCTGATGCGAGGGAACAAGGTGAGGAAGACGAGGCGGACGCGCTGACGTACGCGGCGTACGCCGAGTGGCAGGAGTCGCTGTCGAGCGATCCGGACACGGCGGCGGCGCGTCAGTACTGGGCCGCCCAGCCGGCGCCGGACGCGTCGAATCAGCGCCTGCCGATGTGGCGTGCGCAGGCGGCAGAGGGCGACCGGACGCAGGCTCCACGCGCGTCCACCCGTGTTGCGCGGACGATTGACGCCAGACTGACGCGCCGGCTGGATGCCGCGGCTCGCACCGCGGGCAACGAAGCGCGCGTACTGTTGCTGTCGGCGTGGCAGGTCCTCCTCTGGAGGCATCGCGCGGGCGCGACGGTCGAAGTTGGCGTGCGGCTCGACGGCCGTGCGCATCCGGTGTTGCAGGAGGTCGAGGGGCCGTGCGCGCGCTACGTGCCGGTGCGGATCGAGATCGATCCGCGGTGGTCGATGACGACACTGGCCGAGCGCGTGGGGAGCATCGTTCGCGAGCACGAGATCTGGCAGGACGGGTTTGCGTGGGATCGGCTGGATGGCGCATCCGCCGCGTCCACGGCGTCTCATGCCTTCGGCTTCGACTGGCACGATGACGACTGGTACGGCGACGATGAGGACGAGACGGGAGCTTTCGCGATCGAAGCACTGGCCGAACGTCTGGAACCGTTCGACCTGCGCATCGGCCTGCAGCGCCGCGCGGATGTCATCGAGTGCGTGCTGGAATCGGCCGGTGGGCACTATGGAGACGAAGACGTCGCGCTGCTCGCCGATCGCTACATCACGCTGCTCGGCGCGCTGACGCGCCGCCTGGAGGCGCGTCTCGCGGATCTGGAGCTGCTGCCGCCGGACGAAGTGACGTGGTTGCTCGTGCGGGGCGCAGGCGTGCAGGACGACTGGCCGGCGGACACGGCGGTGCATGCGCTCATCGAGGCACAGGCGCGGCGTCAGCCGACGATGGCGGCGGTGATCGCGGGCGACGTCCGCCTGACCTACGCGGATCTCGATCGACGCGCCGGCGCGCTCGCCGCACGCATCCGCGCGGCGGGTGCGATGCCTTGCGGGCGCGTGGGCATCTGCCTGCCGCGCGGCGTCGATCAGATCGTCGCGCTGCTGGCCGTGCTGAAGGCCGGCGCCGCGTTCGTGCCGCTCGATCCGAACGCGCCCGCCGATCGGCTCGCGTTCACGCTCGCCGACGCGCAGATCCGCGTGCTCGTCTCCGATGTCGCCACCGCGCGGCTCGTCCCCCCGGACGGCCTGACGCTCGTGTCTATCGATGCGACGTCCGAAAACGGCGAGGATGCGCAGCCGCTCGCGACGGAGCCGCCAGCGTTCGTCGACGCCGCGCAGCCCGCGTACATCATCTACACCTCCGGCTCCACCGGCCGGCCGAAAGGCGTCGTCGTCTCGCACCGGAACGTCGTCCACTCGACGGACGCCCGCCGGACGTACTATCGCCGGCCCGCCGGCACGTATCTGCTCGTGTCGCCGATCGCGTTCGACAGCGCGATGGCCGGCGTGTTCTGGACGCTGTTCCAGGGCGGCACGCTCGTCCTGCCCGAGGACGCCGACGCCGGCGATCCCACGCGGCTGCGCCATCTCGTCGAGCGCCACGAGGTGACGCACGCGCTCTGCCTGCCGTCGCTGTACGCCTGGGTGCTGGACGCGGAACGCCTCTCGATGCTCCGGTCGCTGCAGGTCGTCATCGTCGCGGGCGAGAGCTGTCCGACGGCGCTCGCCGAGCGACATCGATCGCTGCTGTCCGGCGTCGAGCTGCACAACGAATACGGTCCGACCGAGTGCAGCGTGTGGAGCACGGTCTATGAGGGCGGCACCGCGGACGAGCGCGGCGGCGTGCCGATCGGCCGCCCCGTCCCACGCGCGCGGATCTACGTGACGGAACGTCCGTGGCGGCTGTCGCCGTCGGCCGTGCCGGGTGAAGGCGTGATCGGTGGCGACGGCGTGGCGGACGGTTATCTCGATCGTCCCGATCTCACGGCCGAACGCTTCGTGCCGGATCCGTGGAGCGAGCGGCCCGGCGCGCGGGCGTATCGCACGGGCGACAGCATGCGGTGGCTGCCGCAGGACCAGATCGAGTTCCTCGGCCGCGTCGATCGACAGGTGAAGCTGCGCGGCTATCGGATCGAGCTGGAGGAGATCGACGCGTCTATCGGCGCGCATCCTGACGTCCGCGAATGCACGGTCATCGTCCGGCGGGACGAGCGCGCGAACGACGTCCTGACGGCCTACATCGCGCTGCACGTGCCCGTCGGCGGCGAGCGTAAAGGCGAGGCGGCCGCGGCCATCCGCGCGCTGCTGGCCGGACGCCTGCCCGCGTACATGGTGCCCGGCGCGATCGTGCTGCTGGACAGCCTGCCGAAGACGCCCAACGGCAAGATCGATCGCGCCAGGCTGCCGGCGCCCACACTCGATCGCGATGCGCAGCCGCCCGCGCATCCGCCGGAGAGCGCGACGGAGATGGCCATCGCCGCCGTCTGGCAGGAGCTCCTCGGCCGCACGCGGATCGATATCGACGACAACTTCTTCGACCTGGGTGGTCATTCGATCATGGCCATCGCGGTCCACACGCGGCTCCAGCGCGCGTCCGCCCCGCACGTACGCCTCGTGGACCTGTTCGAGCATCCCACCGTGCGGGCGCTCGCGCAGTTCGTGGACGCCTCCGCGGCGCGCGCGGCGGCGGTCACGCAGGCCGAGGTTGAGGGCGAGGCGGTTATCGCGGCCGAACCTGCACCGGCATCCACGACCGACGCGGCGCAGGCGCGCGCGCGGCAACAGGCGTTGCAGCGCAAGCGTCGCGCGGCCCGTGCTTCCTGATCCGGCACTGGCCTCCTGATTCCGAGCGGATTGATTCTTCTCATGCACGACATCGACACGGACGAAGCGGCGGGCCTGCAGGACGAGGCGGTCGCGATCATCGGGATGGCGGGACGTTTTCCCGGTGCGCCGACGCTCGCGCAGTTCTGGGCGAACATCGCCGCGGGCGTCGAGAGCATCACCGCCGTCAGCGAGGACGGGCGCGCCGACGCGCACGACCAGACCGCGCGCACCTGGCGCGTTCATGCGGGCGGCGTGATCGACGATATCGATCTCTTCGACGCGGACTTCTTTGCCGTGCCGCCGGGCGAGGCGCGCTGGATGGATCCGCAGCACCGGCTCTTTCTCGAATGCGCGTGGCACGCGCTCGAAGACGCCGGCTGCGATCCGTCGCGGCTGACGCGGACGGTGTCGGTCTACGCCGGCACGAACATGAACAGCTATCTGCCCGCGCGGCTCGACCAGTTGATGGGCGCCGATCGCGCGCAGTTCATGCAGATCCTCGTCGGCAACGAGAAGGACTTCCTGGCGACGCGCGTGTCGTACAAGTTGAACCTGCGCGGCGAGAGCATCACGGTGCAGACGTCCTGCTCGACGTCGCTGGTCTGCGTCCACCTCGCGTGCCAGAGCCTGTTGAGCGGTCAGAGCGACGTCGCGCTGGCCGGCGCCGTGTCGGTGCGCATTCCGCAGCTTGCCGGGTATACGTACGAAGCCGGCATGATCGCGTCGCCCGACGGCCACTGCCGTCCGTTCGATCACCGCGCGCAAGGCACGGTCCCCGGCAACGGCGTCGGTGCCGTCGTGTTGAAGCGATTGAGCGACGCGATCGCCGACCGCGATCACGTCCACGCCATCGTCAAGGGATCGTGGATCAACAACGACGGCCGCGCGAAGGTCGGCTTCACGGCGCCCGCCGTCGAAGGACAGACCGAGGTCGTCGCGAAGGCGCTCGCCATGGCGGGCGTGTCCGCGGATTCCATCCGCTTCGTCGAAACGCACGGCACGGGCACGGCGATCGGCGATCCGATCGAGATCGAGTCGTTGACGCGCGCGTTCCGTCAGACGACGAAGCGGCGCGGGTTCTGCGCGCTGGGCGCGGTGAAGGCGAGCATCGGACATCTGGATACCGCGGCGGGCCTCGCTGGCCTGATCAAGACCAGCCTCGCGCTGCGTCACCGTTTGATTCCACCCGCGTCGTATTTCGAACGTCCGAATCCAGCGATCGACTTCGAGTCGAGCCCGTTCTACGTCAGCCCGCGGCCCGAGCCCTGGGAGGACGGACCGGACCCGCGCCGCGCCGGCCTCAGCTCGTTCGGCGTCGGCGGCACGAACGTCCACATCGTCCTGGAAGAACCACCGCAGCGGACGCGGACCGCCGCCGCGCGGCCGGTGCAAATCGTGACGCTGTCTGCTCGAACGACTGCCGCGCGCACGGCTGCGGTCGAGCGGCTGACGCAGGCCATCGACGCGGATCCATCGCTCGACCTCCGCGACGTCGCGCATACGTTGAACGTCGGACGCCAGTCCTTCGCGCTGCGGCAGTTCGCGGTCGCAGAGGATCGTTCGCAACTCGCGCAGGCGCTCGCGGACGCGCGTTTCACGAGCGACGCACGCGGCGCCAGACCGTCGGTTGTGTTCCTGTTCACGGGACAAGGCGCGCAGACGCTCGGCATGGCGCGCGCACTCTACGACGGCGAACCCGTGTTCCGCGACGCGATGGATGCGTGCTGCCGGCGTGCGGATTCGCGCCTGGGACGCCGTCTCGCGGACGTCATCTATCAGGCACGCGGCGCCGAGGCGGACGCGCTGCTCGCGCGGCCCGAGTTTGCGCTGCCGGCGCTGTTCGCCGTCGAGCATGCGCTCGGGGAGTTGTGGACGTCCTGGGGCGTCACGCCTCGCGCGGTCATCGGGCACAGCGTCGGGGAACTGGTGGCCGCGTCGTTCGCGGGCGTGTTCATGCGAGACGAAGCGGTCGATCTCGCGATCGAGCGCGGCCGCCTGATGCAGCGCATGCCGGAAGGCCGGATGCTGGCGGTGCCGCTGTCCGAGGCGGCTGCGGCGCCGTTCCTGCGCGAAGACGTGTCGCTGGCGTCGATCAACGCGGACCAGCGCTGCGTGCTGACGGGTGAGACGAGCGCCATCGAACGCGTCGAGCGCGAGCTGGCCGCACGCGGCGTCCGCGGTCAGCGCCTCAATGTGCCGTTCGCCTATCACTCGGCCTTGCTGGACCCGCTCCTGGACGACTACGCCGCGCTGATTGCTCGCACCACGCGGCGCGCGCCGGCGATCCCGTGCATCTCGAATCTGACGGGCGACTGGCTCTCGGACGCCGATGCGCAGGATCCCGCCTACTGGACGCGTCAGATGCGGCAGCCAGTCCGGTTCGCGCCGGGCCTCGAACGGTTGCGCAAGGACGGACATACCTGCTTCATCGAGATCGGGCCGGGGTCGACGCTCTCGTCGCTCGCGCGTCAGGTCCTGGGGCGCGACGTCACGATTGGCGCGTCGCTGGCCGGACGCGATGACGAGCGCGCGGATTGGCGGGCGTGTCTCGAAGCGGCCGGACGTCTGTGGCTGGCCGGCGTGCCGGTGGACTGGACCGCGGTCGAGCGGACGCAGGAAGGCTGGACGATCCCGCTGCCCGGCTACGCCTTCGAGCGTCAGCGCCACTGGGTCGAACAGACACAGGGCCAGCAGACTCAGGTCGAACAGACGCAGCCAGTCGCCGAGCACGCATCGGTATCGCAACAGACGATGACGCAACAGGCGATGCAGGAGCGGCCGGCGCTGGCGATCGCCGAGACGCCTGTCGCCGCGGCGATCGGACGGGATGAGCCGCAGGGGAGTGTCGAAGAGCGGCTGCTGGCGATCTGGCGTGACGTGCTGGGCCGGGCGACGGTCGATCCGCGCGACAACTTCCTGGAACTGGGCGGCGACTCGCTGACGGCGATCCGCATCCTGTCGCGCATCGATTCGTCGATGGGCGTGGCGGTGCCGGTCGAGCAGATCCTGTCCGCACCGACGGTCGCGGATCTGGCGCGGACGATTGAAGCGTCCATCGCGAGTGCGAACGCGACGCCCTCGACGGTAACGCCGGCCACGTCCGCCGCGTCATCGCGTCAGACCGGCGACGGCTCGGGCCATCCGCTGTCCTACGCGCAGGAGTGGCTGTGGACGTTGAACGATCTGACGCCGAACAGCCCCGCGTATCATCTCCCGCTCGCCGTGCGGCTGCGCGGGCCGTTCGAGCCGCGCGCGTTCGAGCGTGCGCTGGCCGATGTGGTGCAGCGGCAGGAGTCGCTGCGGACGGTGTTCGTCCCAAACGGCGATCGCGCGGCCGCCGTCGTCCGCGCGCCGGAACCGGTATCGATCCCCATCGTCGACCTGTCCGCCTGTCCCGAAGACCGCCGCCTTGCGCTGGCGCGTCGTGCGGTGACCACCGAAGTCGCGCGGCTGTTCGACTGGTCGCGCTCCGCGCCGTGGCGCGCGTGCGTGGTGCGGCTGGACGAGCGGGATCACGTCGCGTTGTTCGTCCTGCACCACATCATCAGCGATGGCTGGTCGATGGGCCTGCTGGTGAACGAAGTCACATCGATCTACCTCGCGCGCCAGACCGGACAGCCGGCGGTGCTGCCGCCGCTGCCGTTGCAATATCGCGAGTTCGCGGTGCGGCAGCGTCACGGCCTCGACGCGGACGGCGCCTCGCTCGTGTCGTTCTGGAAGCGGCAACTGGCCGACGTGCCGCCGCTCCTGACGCTGTCCGCGCGTCCGCGGCCGCCGGTGCGCTCGCACCGCGGCGGACGCCGCGTCTTCGCCATCGACGCGGCCATTGTCGACGGGCTGACCGACGTCGCGCGCGGCGAGCAGGCGACGCTCTTCATGGCGCTGCTGGCCGGCTATCAGGCGCTGCTGTTCCGGCTCACCGGACAGGAGGACTTCTGCGTCGGCGCGCCGACGGCGGGCCGCCTGCAGGCGGACATCGAGCCGCTGATCGGGTGCTTCATCAACACGCTGCCGATGCGCGCGAATCTCGCGGGCAATCCGACGTACGTCGATCTGCTGCGGCGCGTCCGCCAGACCGTGCTCGATGCGTTCTCGCATCAGGCGCTGCCGTTCGGGCGTCTCGTCCACGAACTGCGTCCGCCGCGGACGCGCAGCTACACGCCGATCGTCCAGGTCCTCTTCGACTTCAACAGCACGCCGCAGCCGCGCGCGCCCGAGCAGGCCGATCTGACCGTGGAACCGTTCGGCACGCCCATGCCGACGGCGAAGGCGGATCTGATCATGGACCTGTGGCGCGGCGGGGGCGACGGGCTGCTTGGCGCGCTCGAGTACGACCTGGCGTTGTTCGACGACCAGGACATCGACGCGGTCGTTGCCGGATTCCAGACGCTGCTCGCGGCGGCCGCGGCCGAACCGGGACGGCGCGTCACGACATTCGCGGTGGAATCGGCGGAGAAGCGCGAACAGCGCGCCACCGTCCAGCGCGAGCGTGACAGCGCCCGGCGGGATCGGCTGCTCACGATCAAGGGCGGCGCGCGCCGGCCCGTGCGCGTCAACGTGCCCGACGCGTAGTCTGCGGCGCGTCCTTCATTTCAGGCCAGGCTTCAATCCATGTCACACGCGGTTATCGAAGGATTCCAGCTCTCCGCGCAACAGGCGCGGAGCTGGGGATTTCACCACGCGCATCCGCACCTGCACGCGCAGGCGCTTGTCGCCATCGACGGTCCGCTGGACGTCGTGGCGCTGTGGGCGGCGGTCCGCGACGTCGCCGGGCGTCACGAGATCTTCCGCACGACATTCCGCGCGCTGCCGGAGATGCAACTGCCGATTCAGGTGATCGACGATGACGCGCCGATCGACGTGCCGTTGATCGACGCGGCGGATGCGACGCTCGAAGCCGCGGCGGTATTGCGCGATCGCGCGGCGGCAGACGAGGCGACGCGGCGCTGGGCGTTCGATCGCGTGCCGCTCGTGCGCTGCGTCCTCGTGCGGTGGGCGTCGGAGCGGCACACGCTGATCGTCACGCTGCCGCCGCTGTGCGCGGACTACCGCACGCTGACGAATCTCGTGCAGGAGATCGCCTCCACCTACGGCGAGCGGACGGGCGTCCCGCGATCCGGCCGCGAGCCGGAGGTCGAGCCGCTGCAGTACGTCGAGTTCGCGGAGTGGCAGCGCGAGCTGCTGCAGTCACAGGACGCCGAGGAAGGCCGCCGGTTCTGGCAGACGCAGGGGATCGATCAGGCCGAATCCGCGGCGCCCGCCGCGCTGCTCCGCGATGCCGGGGCCGCCGTCTTCACACCGAGCGTTCGCGTCCGCGACGTCGATTCATCCATCGTCCGGCGCATCGGCATGCTGACCACGCGCCGGCGGACCTCGCAGGCCGCGTTCTGGATGGCGTGCTGGAACGTGGTGATGTGGCACTTCGGCGGACGACCGGATCTCGTGATGGGCCGCCTCTTTCACGGCCGCCGGTATCCGGAGACGCAGACGGGCATGGGGCCGTTCGCGCGCTGCCTGCCGGTGCGCTGCCGCGGCGGCTGGACGAGCTCCTGCGCCGAGCTGCTGACGCAGTTGCACGACACGATCACCGAAGCGGACGCGCGCCAGGAGTATTACGAGCCGACGGAGCCCGCGGACGCGCCGCGCGACGCACAGGCGTGGCCGCTGATGTTCGAGTTCCAGGAATGGCCGTCGACGCATCGCGTGGGCGCGGTGCAGTTCCGCACGGAGCGGCAGTCGTGCCACGCGGAGCCGTTCACCGCGAAGCTGACGTGCGTGTGCAGCGATCACGAATGGCGCACCGAGCTGCACGTCGACGCATCCCGTGTCGCGCCGGCCACGGCGGACTGGTTGCTCGCGCATCTGCATCGCATGGTCGACAGCGCGCTCGCACGGCCGGAAGGCCCCGTGAGCGACCTGGACATGCTGACGGACGATCAGCGGCAACAACTGTTGATCTCCTTCAATGACACGCACGTCGAACTGCCGGACGCCGAGCGTCCTCTTGCGTGGCACATCGAGGCCCAGGCGGCGCGGACGCCGCAGGCGACGGCCATCGCCGGGCAGACGGCGTCCGGGCAGTCGGTGGACGTGACCTACGACGAGCTGAATCGCTGGGCGAACCGGATCGCACGCGAGCTGCGCGCGGCTGGTGTCGAGCCCGAGGCACGCGTCGCGGTGATGATGCGGCGGTCGCCGGGACTCCTCGCGGCGATGCTGGGCACGATCAAAGCCGGCGGGGCGTACGTGCCCATCGACCCGGCGGATCCGGCCGGACGCATTGCCGCGATCCTCGCCGATGCCGGCGCGTCGATCGTGCTGACAGATGCAGGTGCGGCGTCGACCGCCGCGGAGCGGACGCTGGCGGTCCCGGAGCTGCCGCCGGTCGATCTGGGTGACGAGCCGAATCCGGCGCCGTGCGCCGGACCGGATCATCTCGTCTACGTGATCTACACTTCGGGCTCGACGGGCACGCCCAAAGGCGCGCTGATCACGCACCGCGGGTTGATGAACTATCTGCTGTGGGCGGCGAATGCGTACGGCGTCACACAGGCCGCCGGCGCTCCGCTGCATTCGTCCGTCGCGTTCGATCTCAGCGTGACGACATTGTTCGTGCCGCTGCTCGTGGGGGCGGCGGTGAGCGTCGGACCGGAGCGCGCGCCGGGCGAGGATCTCGCGCACGCGCTGCGGCTGGATCGCGCCTTCGGCTTCATCAAAGGCACGCCGGCGCACCTGCAGGCCCTGTCGTGGCAGATGCCGTTGACCGTGCTCGACGAACGGACGTGTGCGCTGATCGTCGGCGGCGAGGCGCTGTACGCCGAGGCCGTGCGTCTGTGGCGCGAGGCGGCGCCGGGCGTCCGGATCTACAACGAATACGGACCGACGGAAACCGTCGTTGGAAGCTGCGTCCACGAGGTGGGCGAGGACACGCCGCGGACGGGCGCCGTGCCGATCGGACGGCCCATCGGCAACACGCGGGTCTACGTGCTCGATCGCCAGGGCCGCCTCGCGCCGCCGGGCGTGGAAGGGGAGCTGTTCATCGGCGGCGCCGGCGTCGCGCGCGGATATCTGAACCGGCCGGACCTGACCGCCGATCGCTTCGTGCCGGATCTCTTCGGCCCCGCGGGCGCGCGGCTCTATCGCACGGGCGACACGGTGCGCTGGCAGGCCGACGGAGAGCTCGTCTACGTCGGACGCATCGATCATCAGGTCAAGCTGCGCGGCTATCGCGTCGAACTGGGCGACGTCGAGGCGGCGCTGCGCACGATTCCCGACGTCCAGGATGCCGTGGCGCTCGTGCGCGAGGACGGCCAGCGCGAGAAGCGGCTGGTCGCGTATCTCGTGAGCGACGCACCGACGCGGCCGTCCGCCGAGGACCTGCGCAAGACGCTGCGCCTCCGCGTGCCCGATTACATGCTGCCGGACGCGATCGTCTGGATGGACGCGCTGCCGCTGACGCGCAACGGCAAGGTGGACCGGCGCGCGCTGCCGGCGCCCGAGAATCCGGCGGATCGCTCCGCGCCGCTGACGAGGCCGACGAACCCGGTCGAAGAGGTGATGGCCGCGATCTGGGCCGACGTGCTCGGCCTCGAAGAAGTGGGCATCCACGACAACTTCTTCGTGATTGGCGGCGACTCCATCCGCGCCATTCAGGTCCGCGCGCGCGCCCGGCAGCGCGGGCTCGAGCTGACGCACGAAGCGCTGTTCGAGCACCAGACGATTGCCGCGCTCGGCCGCGTCCTGTCCTTCGGCCAGACGCCCGCGGCGTCCGCGGAGCCGCTGGCGCCGTTCGCGCTGATCTCGCCGGAGGATCGCGAGCGATTGCCGCAGAACGCGGAGGACGCGTATCCGATTGCCGCGCTGCAGGCCGGCATGATGTTCCACAGCGAGCTGGCGCAGGATTCGGCGGTGTTCCACGACCTCCACAGCTTCGTGCTGCGGGCGCCGCTGGACGCGGACCTGATGCGCGCGTCGCTCACGCACGTCATGCAGCGGCATTCGGTGCTGCGCACGGCGTTCGAGTGGAGCCGCTACAGCCGCCCGCTGCAAATCGTCTATCGCGACGTGCCGCCACCGATCGAGATCACCGACCTCCGCGGGCAGGAAGGCGAGGCGCAGCAGCAGGCGATGACGGCGTGGCTGCACGACGAGCGGCACTGGCCGTTCGACGGCCGACGACCGCCGCTGTTGCGGTTCCACATCCATCGCTTTAGCGACGAGCAGTTCCAGTTCACGATGAGTTTTCATCATGCCGCGCTCGACGGCTGGAGCGCCGCGTCGCTGCTCACGGAGCTGTTCAACCGGTATCGCGACGTGCAGGAGCGGCCGGACGCGCCGGCTCCGGCGCCGCTGCAGTCCACGTTCCGCGACTTCGTGGCGCTGGAGCAGGCGGCGGAGCAGGCGGAGGACAGCCAGCGCTTCTGGCGCGAGCAGTTGCAGGCCGGGCCGGTGACGCGATTGACGCGTCTCGACGGCTGGCCGCATCCGTGGAACCCGGAAGAGGGCATCGGTCTCATCAGCGTGCCCGTCGCGGCGGAGGTCGTCGAGGGCCTGCGCCGCTTCAGCCGCGCCGCGGCGCTCCCGCTCAAGAGCATCGCGCTGGCCGCCCACCTGAAAGTGCTCGCCGCCGAAACCAATCAAAGTGTCGTCGTGACCGGGATGGTGTCCAACGGACGGCCCGAAGCGGTCGACGGCGAGCGCGTGCTGGGCCTGTTCCTGAACACCGTGCCGGCCGTGTGCCGCGTCGGGGCGCAGACGTGGCGCGAACTGGCGCAGGACGCCTTCGACTGCGAGCGGCGCCTGCTGCCGTTCCGGCGGTACCCGCTGGCGCGCATGCAGCGCGATCGCGGCGAGGGCGCAATTTTCGATGCGGCGTTCAACTTCATGCACTACCACGTCTACCAGGGCGTGCAGCAGTCGAACGACATGCAGGTGGAAGGCTACGCCGGTTACGAAGAAACCGACGTGCCGCTGATGGCGAACTTCTTCGTCGACCCCGCGAGCGCGCAGATGCGGCTGTCGCTGAGTTTCCGGCGGCCGGAGTTCACGCAGGCTCAGGTGACGAGATTCGGCGAACGATACGTGCTGGCGCTGACGGCAATGGCGGCCGATCCGGACGTGCGGCATGCGGCGGCGGATCTGCTGACGGCCGCGGAGCGCGAAGAACTCGCGGCGATGGCGCGTCCGCGGACGACGGAGCCGTGGGATGCGGAGGCGGAAGCGTCGATTGGCGCGTGGTTCGAGGCGCAGGTCGCGCGGACACCCGCCGCGCCGGCGCTGACCTTCGGTCAAGAATCTCTGGACTACGCCACGCTCAACGCGCGCGTCAATCAGCTCGCGCGGCACCTGCAACAGCTTGGCGTCGGCGCGGACGTGCCGGTGGCGATCTGCGTCGAGCGATCGGCGGATCTGGTGATTGCGCTCCTGGCGACGTTCAAAGCGGGCGGCGCGTACGTGCCGCTCGACCCGACGTATCCCGCGGAGCGGCTCGCCCTGGTGCTGGACGATGCGCGGCCGCGCGTGCTGCTGACGCAGCGCGATCTGCTGGCAGCGCTGCCGCCGAGCGCGACGCTGCCGACAACCGGGGCGGTGACGTTCTGCCTCGACGCGGAATGGCCGGTCGTGCAGCGTCAGGACGACAGCAACCTGCCGCAGGCGACGCTGGCCGGCAGCCTCGCATATGTGATGTATACGTCCGGATCGACCGGCCGGCCGAAGGGCGTCATGATCCCGCACGGGACCGTGTTGAACTTCCTGCTCGGCATGGATCGCGTGCTGGGCGTGCCCGACGCCGGTGTCTGGCTGGCGGTGACGAGCGCGTCGTTCGACATCTCCGTGCTCGAACTGATCTGGACGCTCACGCGCGGCCTGCATGTTGTCCTTGCACCTGCGGACGGCGCACGCCAGTCCGGCGCGGACGCGCCCGCCGCCCTGATGCGCACGCACGGCGCGACGCACCTGCAGTGCACGCCGTCGTGGGCACGGCTGCTCCTGGCGGATCCCGCGGCCAATGAGGCCCTCGGCGGCCTGAAGCAACTGCTCGTCGGCGGCGAGGCGCTGCCGTCCACGCTGGCGGCGGATCTGCTGCCGCGCCTCCACGGTGACTTCTTCAACATGTACGGGCCGACGGAAACGACGATCTGGTCCTCCGCGGACCGCGTCACCGATCCCGCGCACATCACGCTCGGCGTGCCGATCCTCAACACGCAGATCCACATCGCCGATCGCCACGGCCACGCGATGCCGCTGGGCAGCGCCGGCGAGGTCTGGATCGGCGGCGATGGCGTCTCGCGCGGCTATCTGCACCGCGCCGATCTCACCGCCGACCGGTTCGTGCCGGATCCATTCGGGTCCATCGAGGGCGCGCGCGTGTATCGCACCGGCGATCGGGGACGCCTCGCAGGCGACGGCCGCATCGAGTTCCTCGGACGCCTCGATCAGCAGATCAAGCTGCGCGGCCACCGCATCGAGCTGGGCGACGTCGAGGCCGCGCTGCGCCAGCGGCCCGGCGTGCGCGACGCCGCCGCGCTCCTCCGCGAAGACGCGCCCGGCGAGCGCCGCCTCGTCGGCTATATCGTCCTGCGCGCGAACGATGCCGCCACCAGCGGCGAGCCGGCAGCGAGCGAGGCTGTAACGAACGAGGCCGTAGCGACCGAGGTGGGGGCTCCGGCCGCGACAAGCGACGCGCTGCAACAGGCGTTGCGGGCGTCGCTGCCCGAGCACATGGTGCCGTCGGTGATCGTGCTCCTCGACGCGTTCCCGCTGACGCCGAACGGCAAGGTCGATCGCCGCCAGTTGCCCGCGCCGAGCGGTGACCGGCCGACGCTCGCGCAGGTCTACGTCGCGCCGCGCAACGAGGTGGAATCGACGCTGGCGCGGATCTGGACGGAAGTCCTGCGCGTCGAACGCGTCGGCGTCAATGACAGCTTCTTCGCGCTGGGCGGCCATTCGCTGACGGCGACGCAGGTCGTCGCGCGCATCCGCGACGCCTTCGCCATCGAGCTCGCGCTCAGGCCGCTCTTCGAATCACCCACCGTCGCACAACTCGCGATCGTCGTCGAACAGCAGCGCGCGCTGCAGCCGGCGCTCGGTGAAACATCGACAGCGATGCAGACGGAGGCCGTGGCGGACATCGATCAACTGCTCGAAGAGCTGGAGACGATGTCGGCGGATGACGTGCGGTCGCTGCTGGGTGGACAGCCTTAGGCGGACGCGATGCCTGACGTACTTGCATCGAGACCGGCGTTGGCGCCCGGCGTGCGTGAAGCGCTCGCGCGGGCGATGGCGCCGTTGTCCTCGTGCCAGCAGCGCGTGTGGCGGCTGGTCCACGCGGAGCCGGCCACCGGCTTCTTCGAGCGGATCAACCTGCGGTTCGCCGGCCCGCTGCGGGTGGACGCCCTCAACGCGGCGCTGCGCGAGGTGGTGCGGCGTCACGCGATCCTGCGGACGGTCTTCCTGGTGATCGACGGTCAGCCGACGCAATGCGTGCGATCCGCCAGCGACATCGGCGTCCTGCTCATCGATCTGCGGGCGCTGCCGCCGGCGCTGCGCGAACGTGCGGCCGTACGGCTGGCGCGGCGGGATGAGCAGGCGGCGTTCGACCTCAAACGCGGACCGTTCCTGCGCGCACTGGCGGTGCGCGTCGCGCCCGCCGACCACGTCCTGCTGCTGCGGCTGCATCATCTGGTGTTCGACGGCTGGTCCACCGGCGTCCTGTTCCGCGAGCTGATGACGCTCTACATGACCCTTGCGGCGGGCCGACGGTCGCCGCTGCCGGACCTGCGGGCGCAGTACGTGGACCTCGCACGGCGTGAGCAGCAGCCGGCCCGGATCGCGGCGCGGCAGGCGAGAGTGGCGGCCTGCGCGGCGCGGCTGGCGCAGCGGGGACCGGCGGCCACGCTGCCGCTGGATCGACCGCGTCCGTCGCACAAGAGCCATCGCGCGGCGGTCGTGCCGTTCGAGCTGCCGGGCGACGTCCTGCGCGCCGTGCGCGGCCTGACGGAGACCGGGGGCGCGACGGCGTTCATGGTGCTGCTGGCCGCGCTCGCGATGACGCTGCGTCGCCTGGACGCGGGCGGGTCCGGTTCACCACAGACGCGGATCGACGCGATTGTCGGCGTGCCGATGGCGAATCGCGCGTCGACGGATGCGCAGGCGCTCATCGGGCCGTTCGTGAACCTGCACGTCGTCCGCCTGCGTGCGGAGCCGGCCGAGACCGTGCGCGTGCTGTTGTCGCGCGCGCGTCACGCGATGCTGGAGGCGTTCGCGGATCAGGACGTCTCGTTCGAAGCCGTGCTCGACGCGCTGCATCCGGGCAGCGCCAAGGACAGCTACGGCGCGACGGGTGAGGAGCCGGTGTTCCGCGTCTGCGTCGACTTCACCGACAGCGACGAAGCGCCGGCCGCGGCCTCCACTGCGGTGGACAGGGCGAGCGGCGGAACGGCGAATCTCCTCGGGGCGGATCTGACGATCCTGCCGTTCGAAGCGGACGATCCGATTGCGGGCTGCGATCTCTTCGTCAGCTTCTCGGCGCGTGGCGGCACGCTGGGCGGGACGGTGCTGCACAGCGCCGAGCTCTTCGACCGCGCGACGATCGATCGCGCGCTCGACCGGCTCTACGCCATTCTGCGCGGGCTGCCGCGGTCGCTGGACGTTCCCATTCCCATCTTCCTGCAAGGGGTTCTGTGAGCAGCACGCTGCTGGATCGCATCGCCACGCTCAGCGCCGAGAAGCGCCGGCTGCTCGTGCAGCGGCTCGATCCGCTGTCGTTCATTCAAGAGCGGCTGTGGTTCCTGCACCAGTTCGCGCCCGATCTGCCGGTCTACAACGTGCCGATGCCGCTGGAGCTGATCGGCACGCTGGATCTGGCGGCGGTGCGTCGTGCGACGGCGGCGATTGCGGCGCGGCACGAGACGCTGCGGACGACGTTTCCGAGCATCGATGGACAGCCGGTGCAGCACGTCGCCGCGTCGACGCGTGTGTTCATGCCGATGGTGGACCTCTCCGCGATCCCGTCGCACCGCGTCGGCCGGTTGCAGCGGCGTCTGCTGGACGCGGAAGTGCGGCGCGTCTTCGATGTCGAGCGAGGACCACTCTGGCGGTCGATGCTGGTGCGGACCGCGAGCGACCGCCACGTCCTGATGCTGACGTGGCACCACATCATCTTCGACGGCTGGTCGCGCGGCGTGCTGATGGGCGAGCTGGCGGCGTGCTACGACGCGTACGTCGGCGGCCGCGAGCCGGCGCTGCCCGCGCTGCCGCTGCAGTACCGGCAGTTTGCGCGCTGGCAGCGCACGCGGGTCCAGGGTGACGACCTGGAGTCGCAGTTGACGTACTGGCGGACGCAGCTCGCGGCGCCGCTGCCGGTGCTGGAGCTGCCGACGGATCGGCCGCGGCCGCCGCAGCTCCGCTATCGCGGCGCGGACGAGACGTTCGCGCTCACGCCCGAGGAAAGCGCGCGCCTTCGCGCCCTCGGCCGCGAGGACGGCGTCACGCTGTTCATGACCCTCGTCGCCGCGTGGGACATCGTCCTGCAGCGCTACACCGCGCAGCAGGACCTGATCGTCGGCACCGCGTCGTCCGGCCGGCCGCGCCGCGAGCTGGAAGGCCTGATCGGCTGCTTCGTGAACACGCTCGCGCTGCGCGTGTCGACCGCCGGGAATCCGACGGTGCGCGAGCTGCTCGCGCGCGTGCGCGAGGTGGCGCTGGGCGCGTACGCACATCAGGACGTCCCGTTCGAGAAGCTCGTGGACGAACTGCAGCCGGAACGGCGGATGGATCGATCGCCCATCTTCCAGACGTGGGTGATGCTGCAGAACACGCCGGGCGCCGCGGGCGACGGGAATGGCGAGGCACGGCTGCTCGTCCAGGAACTGATGGTCGCGGACAAGACCGCGCGGTTCGATCTCGCGCTCGGGCTGATGGACACGCCCGCCGGCCTGTGCGGCCCGCTGCGCTACGCGACGGACCTGTTCGACCGCACGACCATCCTGCGGCTGATCGGCCACTACGCGCAGGTCCTGCGCGGCGTCACGGCGCGGCCCGACGCGCGCCTGTCGGAGCTGACGCTGCTGACGGACGCGGAGCGGACGCAGATTCACGATACGTGGAACGGCACGCAGCGCGCGTGGGACGCCGCGGGCACGCTGGTGTCCGCGCTGGATGCGCAGGCGGCGCGGACGCCCGAAGCCGTCGCGCTGACGTTCAAGTCCGCGTCGTTCACATACCGGGAACTGCACGCGCGCGCGAATCAGCTCGCGCGCCACCTGCGGACGCTGGGCGTGGGGCCGGATACGTTCGTCGGCGTCTGCGTCGAGCGATCGCCGTCGCTGCTCGTGGCGCTGCTGGGCGTGCTGAAGGCGGGCGGCGCGTACATCCCGCTCGACCCCGGCTATCCGCGCGCGCGGCTCGCGCAGGTGCTGAGCGACGCGAAGCCGCGCGTCCTGCTGACGCAGCAATGGCTGGTCGCGCACCTGCCCGAACACGACGCCGCAACGCTGTGCGTCGATACGGAATGGACGGCGGTGGAACGGCAGGCGCGCGATCCGCTGCCCGCGCTGGCGCTGCCGCAGCATCTCGCGTATGCGATCTACACGTCGGGGTCCACGGGACGCCCGAAGGGCGTGATGATCTCGCACGCCGCCGTGCGGAACTTCTTCGTCGGCATGGTGGACATGCTCGACGCGCCGGAGGACGGCGCGTGGCTCGCGGTGACCAGCCCGGCGTTCGACATCTCGGTGCTGGAGCTGATCTTCCCGCTCACGCGCGGCCTCCGTATCGTCCTGCAATCCGCCGAGGCAATGGCGCCTGCCGGCAAGGCGGTGCGTCGGACCGAGTTCAGCCTGCTGTATTTCGCGAGCGACGCGGATTCCGGCAGCGGCGCCGGCGGACGCGAACGCTATCGCCTGCTGCTCGACGGCGCGCGCTTCGCGGACGAGCATGGCTTCGCCGCCGTGTGGATGCCGGAGCGCCATTTCCATTCCTTCGGCGGCATCTATCCGAATCCGTCCGTGACCGCCGCCGCCGTGGCCGCCATCACCTCCCGCGTCCACATCCGCGCCGGCTCCGTCGTCCTGCCGCTCCACGATCCGCTGCGGATCGTCGAGGAATGGGCGGTGGTGGACAACCTGTCCAACGGCCGCGTGGGGCTGTCGTTCGCGACCGGCTGGCATGCGAACGACTTCGTCCTCGCGCCGGATCGGTTCGAATCGCGGCGCAAGACGACGGCGGAGTTCGCGGAGACGGTGAAGAGCCTGTGGCGCGGCGAGGCGATCGTGCGGCGCGACGGCGCGGGCAACGATGTCGAGGTCCGCGTGCGGCCGAAGCCGGTGCAGCCGGAGCTGCCGGTCTGGATCACCGCGTCCGGCAGTCCGGACACCTTCAAGCACGCGGGCAGCGTCGGCGCGGGCGTGCTGACGCATCTGCTCGGGCAGACGATCGAAGAGCTCTCGGCGAAGATCGCCATCTATCGCGACGCGTGGCGCAGCGGCGGACACGGTCCGGGCGAGGGACACGTCACGCTGATGATGCACACGTTCCTCGGACCGGACCTCGACACGGTGCGCGAGACCGTGCGCGTGCCGTTCTCGAACTACCTGCGGGACTCGGCCGGCCTGCTCGCGAATCTCGCGCGCAGCCTCGGACAGAATGCCGCCGTCGAGATGCTGGCGCCCGAGGATGTCGACGCGCTGATCGGCCACGCGTTCGAGCGCTATTTCACGACGAGCGGTCTGTTCGGCACGCCCGAGGCGATGCTGGAGATGGTCCACGGCCTGCAGGAGATCGGCGTGGACGAGATCGCCTGCCTGATCGACTTCGGCGTCGCGGCGGACAGGGTGATCGACGGCTTGCGCTATCTGTCGACGCTGCAACGCCTGGTGCAGCTCGAAGCGGAGCGCGTCGAGGCGGGGCGGTCGTCCGCCGATCTCATGCTGAGCAACGGCGTGACGCACCTGCAGTGCACGCCGTCCTTCGCGCGCCTCCTGCTCGCGGAGCCCGACGCGCCGGCGGCGCTCGCCGGCCTGCATCATCTGATGATTGGCGGCGAGGCGCTGCCGTCGACTCTGGCGTCCGAGCTGCGGCCGCGGCTGCGGGGCGAGTTCCACAACATGTACGGGCCGACGGAGACGACGATCTGGTCGTCCACGGACATCGTGGACGCTCCGCACACCATCACGCTCGGACGGCCGATCGCGAACACGCAGATCTACGTCCTCGACCGCGACGGCCAGCTCGCGCCCGTGCTCGTGCCCGGCGAAGTCGTCATTGGCGGCGACGGCCTCTCCCGCGGGTATCTGGATCGCCCCGACCTGACGGCGGACCGCTTTCTGCCGGACGCCTTCGGCGCGGCCGCGGGCGGACGGCTGTATCGCACCGGCGATCGCGGCCGCTGGCGCACGGACGGACGACTCGAATTCCTGGGACGCGCCGATCAGCAGATCAAGCTGCGCGGCTATCGCGTGGAGCTCGGCGACATCGAAGCGGCCGTGCGACGGCTGGCCGGCATCCGTGACGCGGCCGTGGTGCTGCGCGAAGACGAGCCGGGCGAGCGTCGGCTGGTGGCGTACGTGGTGCCGTTGGACGCGGGCGCCACGCCGTCGATCGACGTGCTGCAGCAGCAATTGCGTGCGCAATTGCCGGATTACATGGTGCCGGCGACGATCGTCGCGCTCGACGCGCTGCCGTTGACGCCGAACGGCAAGATCGATCGCCGTCGCCTGCCGGCGCCGTCGGGTGAGCGGCCGACGCTGACGCAGACCTACACCGCGCCGCGGACACCGGTCGAGACGTCGCTGGCGCAGATCTGGGCGGAGGTGCTGCGGATCGATCGCGTCGGCATCAACGACAACTTCTTCGCGCTCGGCGGTGATTCGATCCTCAGCCTGCAGATCGTCGCACGCGCGACGCAGGCCGGTCTGCGCATCGCCACGCGCCAGGTGTTCGAGTATCAGACGGTCGCCTCGCTCGCGCAGGTCGTCCAGGTGGCGTCCGGCCCGAAGGCGGAACAGGCGCCCGTGGTCGGGCCCGTGCCGCTGCTGCCGATCCAGCACTGGTTCTTCAGCCTCGATCGACCGGCACCGCATCACTACAACCAGCAGGTACGGCTGGAACTGGCGCCCGCGCCGCCGTTGCCGGTGGTCGAGCGCGCATGGACGATTCTCCTGCAGCATCACGACGCGCTCCGCTTCCGGTTCGCGCGGGCGGATGGCCAGTGGACGCAGACGGCCGCGCGCGCGGACGGGGCGATGCGACTGCCGGTGATCGACCTGCAGCGCGTCGAACATGCACATCAGAACCGTGTGCAGTTCCGCGTGACGACGGCGGTGCAGGCGAGCCTGGATCTCGCGCAGGGACCGGTCGTGCGTCCGGTGCTGCTGATCGGTCCGGGGCACACGACGCAGCTGTTCATCGCCGCGCATCACCTGGTGATCGACGGCGTGTCCTGGCGCGTGCTCATCGCCGACTTCGAGCAGGCGTGCCGCCAACTGCAGGCGGGGGAGCGCGTCACGCTGCCGCCGAAGACGAACTCGGTCCGCCAGTGGGCCGACGCGCTCCGTGCGCTCGCGACGTCCGACGCGCTGGCGGCCGAAACGCCGGTCTGGATGGAGATGAGCGCGCCAGCCGCGGCACTGCCGCGCCACGACGTCGCCGCGTCCTCGACGGCGGGGGCGTTGCAGAACACCGGCCGTACGACGCGCGTCCAGGTGGCGACACTGACCCGCGAAGAGACGCAGGCCATCGTTCAGGAGCTCCCCGCGCTCGGCGTCGGACAGGTGCAGGACCTTCTGCTGGCCGCGCTCGTGCAGGCGCTCGCCGCGTGGGCGGGCGAGTCCACCTGGCGCATCGACCTCGAAGGCCACGGACGTGAAGAACTGCCGGCCGACATCGACATCTCGCGGACCGTGGGCTGGTTCACGAGCCTCTATCCGGTGCGGCTGACGGCGTCACCCGATCCGCTGGGGACGCTGCGCGCGGTGAAGGCGACCGTGCGCGCGGTGCCGCGTCACGGCCTCGGCTACGGCGTGCTGCGCTATCTCGACGCGCGGCCGGAAACGGCCATCGTGCGGACCGCGCGGCCCGCCGAGATCATCTTCAACTATCTCGGTCAGGCGGATCAGGTCCTGGCGCCCACCGGCTGGATCAAGCCAGGCTCCGGCCCCGTGGGCGCGCCGCGTCATCCGGATCAGCCGCGCGAGTACGTCTTCGAGATCAACAGCCTCGTCTCGGGCGGACGTCTGCAGATGGCGTGGGCCTACAGCGCGCGGCTCTATCAGCCGCAGGCGATGGAGCAGTTGACGAACGCCTTCGTCGACGCGGTCCGGGCCTTGATTGCGGGCGCGCGCGACCAGTCGGCACGGGCCGCGCGCCGCTGGCTCGTGCCCGCGGATTTCCCGCTCGCGGTCATCGCGCAGGACGAACTGGATCGCCTCGCGGCGCGCGGGCCGATGGCCGACCTCTATCCGCTCTCGCCGATGCAGCAGGGGCTGTTGTTCCACAGCGTCTACGAATCGGCGCAGACGTCGCTCTACACGCTGCGTTTCCGCGGGCACGTCGATGGCGCGGTCGATCCGGAGGCGTTCCGCGAGGCGTGGCAGATCGTGCTCGACCGGCACGACATCCTGCGCACGGGCTTTGTCTGGAACCGCACCGACCGTCCGCTGCAGGTCGTCTACGACGCCGTCCGCATGCCGATGGACGTGCAGGACTGGCGGCATCTCCCGCCGGACGAGCGTGACGCGCGGCTCGCGGCGTTTGTCGAAGACGATGAGCGGCGCGGGTTCGATCTGGAGGCGGCGCCGCTGATGCGGATGGCGCTGATCCGGCTGGGTGACGCGCATTGGTACGCGGCCTGGACGACACATCATCTGATCACGGACGGGTGGAGCGTGCCGCTCGTCATGACGGAAGTGCTCGCGGTCTATGCGGCGATTGCGTCGAAGCAGCCGGTGCCGCGGATGCCGGCCGGCCGCTATCGCGACTACATCGCCTGGATCCAGCGGCAGGATCTGACCAGGGCGGAAGCCTTCTGGCGGCGCACGCTGGACGGCATCAACTCGCCGAGTCTCTTCGCGGGCGAGAGCCTGAGCACGATCCATCGCACGGTCGCGCGCGGCGCCGTGCGCGGCACGCTGTCCGCCGCGTTGACGGACCGCGTGCAGCAGCTCGGACGCACGCACGCGCTCACGCTGAACACCTGCCTGGTGGGCGCGTGGGCGATCCTGCTGTCGCACTACACGCAGAAGCGCGACGTGCTGTTTGGCGCAATCGTTTCGGGCCGGCCGCCGCACCTGCCGGACGTCGAGCGCACGCCGGGCGTCTTCGTGAACACGCTGCCCGTGCGCGCGACCGTGACGCCGACGGATTCGCTCGTCGCCTGGCTCACGCGGCTGCAGCTCCAGCAGACGGAAGCGCGCGATTTCGAATACACGCCGCTGACGCAGGTCCAGGCGTGGAGCGCGATTCCAGCCGGCGTGCCGCTGTTCGACACGCTGTTCATCTACGAGAACTATCCAATGGAGCCGGGATCGGGCGGCGGCGACGGCTCGGGTATGCGCATCCGGCGGACCGACTCGGATGTCGTCATTCCGACGACGTATCCGCTGTGGCTGCAGATGTCGCCGTCGGGCGGCAGCATCGGCGCCGAAGTGCTGTTCGACTCCTCGCGCATCGCGCCGGACATCGCGCAGGACGTCCTCGATCGCTTCACCGCGATCGTCGAGCGCATTGCCGAGGCGCAGGACGACACGATTGCCGTCCTGCTCGACTTCCTGTCCGCGGCCGAAGCGGACAAGCGGACGCGCGAGCGGCAGCGCGCGCAGGACCGCAATCAAAGCAAGCTGCGGCGGCTCCAGCGCCAACCAGCGACGCGCTGACCACCGATCGCCGAATCGACTGTTCGTTATGTCATCGACCTTGACCGAGCACGTGTCCGAGTCCTCGCCGCGGCTCTCGTCGCAGCAGCGGCAGGCCGCGCGCGCCCTGGCGGGCGGCCGCAGCGGTCCGCTCACGCTGGCCCTGACCATCACCGGTCCGCTGGACGTCGATCGCCTGCGCGCCGCGTGCCAGACGGTGGCCGCGCGTCACGAGATCCTGCGGCCCGCAGGCGACTCGTCCGCGGTGTTCTCGATCCGCGACGTGACCGACGTGACCCGCGCGCCCGCGAGCGCGCGGGACGGCGTGTTGGAGCCGCTGCACGTCCACGTCGTGAGTGAGAGCGTGAACGAGCACGCGCTCGTGCTGCATCTGTCGCCGCTCGCCGGTGACGTCGGCACGCTGCGATTGGTGGCGGGGGAACTGCTGGCCGAATACGGCGGTCGTACCGCGAGCCGCGATCAGGAGCAGGACGCGGCGGGCTTGTCCTACGCGGACGTCTGTGCGTGGCAGCAGGAACTGCTGGACGATGAGGCGGAGTCCGAGGCCGGGCGGCGCTACTGGCGGCGGCTGCGTGCGTCCTTGCGCGATCCCGAGGCGCTGCCGTTCGAGCGCGACGGTGCTACGGTCCTGGATGCCGGCGCAGTCGCGCCCCTGCCGCGTCGCGGCAGGGTTGTCGTCACCGCGGACGGCGCGAGTGACGTCGCGCGCGCGATTGCGGCGGCGAACCGATCGCTGCCCGCGTTCTGGCTGGTCTGCTGGCAGGCGTTGTTCCAGCGGCTCTCAGGCGGGACGCCGTTCACGGTCGACGTCACGGTGGAAGGGCGCAAGTACGACGAGCTGAGCGAGGTGATCGGGCCGCTCGATC
>Ga0187894_10001940_pt1 | contig 25628 bp, 13 predicted proteins | sample GBC1701081metaG_FD_136650 | JGI IMG/M metagenome (GOLD analysis project Ga0187894, IMG submission 136650) | White microbial mat communities from a lava cave in the Kipuka Kanohina Cave System on the Island of Hawaii, USA - GBC170108-1 metaG ... | reverse complement strand
TACGACGTCGAGCTCGGCCAGCTCACAATCGACTTCGACGGCCGTCCAGTGCTGTACGACGCCGCCGAAACCGATCGCCTCGTCCTCGCCTATGCGACAACGATCCACAAAGCGCAGGGATCCGAATATCCCGCCGTCGTGATCCCGATCACCACGCAGCACTACCCGATGCTGCAGCGCAATCTGATCTACACCGGCATCACCCGCGGCAAACGCCTCGTCGTCCTTGTCGGCCAGCGCAAAGCCCTCGCCCTCGCCGTCCGCAACGCCGACTCCCGCCACCGCTGGTCCAAACTCCGCGAATGGCTGCAAGTCGCGCGCTGATTGATCTTGATCGCTCCGGCATGACGATGCCTACGATAGCGTCGTTTGGATAACTCGCCGGGCGGTCGTGAGCCTCAACGCATGGCCCGCGATTTGGGCTGGCCGCGTCGGTATTGCGCATCACGATTTTCTGCCGGCGAGTGCTCGGCGCGGTGTGTCATGGCCGTCATGAACTCATATGTGATCGTGGGCGGGAGTAAGTAATGACAGAACAGGGAAAGCCGGTGAGGACGTTAACGTCGACTCAATCGCACGAGCTGCAGTTATTCGGAGCCTTGAGTGGGACGATGACGTTCGCCGGTGACATTGTCAGTCCGATGAACGATCTGTGGGACGAGCTCGAAGAATGCATGAATCGCGGATGGGACGACGAATGAAGGCGTGGTGCCAGGGCTGGGACTCACAGAATCCGCAGCCGTCGTCACGTTCGACGCGTTCGTAGCATCCGCTTCTATGGCAGCGCCTTCTGGATCGGCGCGAGCCATTCCGACAGGATCTTCATCAAGTCCGGGAACTGCGCGGCGAGCAGACTGAGGATCGGGACGCCGGCGTAGAGCGCGATGCGGGTCACGATCTCGCGGTTCCAGGTGAAGCGGCCGGGATCCGGATGACCCTTGACGCGGCCCAGGATCGGATCGCGATCGACCTGGACGAATACGTACAGCGCGATCGTCGCGGCGACGAGAAGGTAGACCCACGCGAGGCCCATCAACGTCTGGCTCGGACCGAACGGAAAGAGCGTGTGCGCGCCGAACGTGACGAAGACGCCGGTCATGATCACGACGAGCAGCATGCCCAGGCGCGCCAGGACGTCCTGAATCCCGAACACCAGCAGCGTCGCCACGAACAGTTCCGCCTGCCTGACGTATGGCGTGGACGAACTGTCATGCCAGCGCGGCTCCAGCACGGCGACCGTCGCGCGATACACCTGCACGAGACGCTTCCAACTCGCGCTGGACGACCACATGAACGGACAGCAGACGCGATCGACGAATGCCAGCCGCAGCGGACTGCACGCGGACGGCGCCGCTGGAGCCGCCGCCGCGGGGGCCACGGCAGGCCCCACGGCAGACCTCGCGTCGAGGCGTTCGGGCAGGTCCGACGTCAGGACGTCCTCCAGCGACGAGCCGTCAGTCGGCCGCAGCGCTTCCTGCAACAGCCGATGCGCCTCGGCGGACATCGTCGCGGCAGCGTCCGCGCCGACGCTGGCATCGGCCTGCGCGACGTGGTGAGGTGACGGCGGTTCGGCCGCGAGCTGCATCAGCGCGGGCACGTACTGCAGCACGATCTCGAGATCGTGGTGTGACGGCATGCCGGACGCGAGGCCGCCGACGAGCAGCCGCGTCGGCTTCTTACCGAGTTCCGCGAACGCGGACAGCAGCGGATGCCGCGACAGCCGATTCAGCAGCGCCGCCAGCGAGCGCCACAGCAGGAGGAACTGCATCAGCGTCAACCCGATGATGACGTGCAGGAACGTGCTGACGGCGCTCATCGCGCGGCCGAATGCCGGCCCCTCGAACGACATCAGCGTTGGATGGAACGCGAGCAGATACGTATAACCCGCGGTCAGCGCGACGATGATGAACCAGAACGACGGGATGCTGGACATCGACGTGTCGGTCGTGACCTTGAAGCGATGCTCCAGCACGTCCGCATGCAGGCCGCCGAGCGGCGTCAGCAGCGACAGCGCGGGATCGTCCGGCGCCGCGAAGACGCACGGCGGATACGCGACGCGGCGCAGGTTGGACAGGCTCCACACGTAGACGCCGATCGCCACGAGCAGGATTGGCAGCGTCGGAGAGACGCCGCTGCCGAGGCTGCCGGCGCGGAGCAGGAACGGCAGCGACGCCCAATAGGTGTCCGGCGTCCATCGATGCGCCGCCACGAAGCGATCCAGCGACCAGCCCGCCCACAACACCAGCGCGCCGAGCAGCAGGCGTCGGACGGTGACGGCGTCGATGCGCAGCGCGGCCGCGCCGCCAGTACGGCGTTGGTGCCAGTGGAGGAACGCGTCGACGCAGACGAGGAGCGTGAGGACGATGGTGATGATCGTGAGCAGCAGGAGACAGGTGCCCGAGATCGCGCGAACGAGGGCGAACGACATGTCGACCGGGCCGTCGGGTGACCAGGCCCAGAGCGAGACGAGCAGATCCACGAGGCGGTACGTCAGCCATAGCGCCGCGAAGCACGCGAGCTGATAGCGCAGGATGCGGCGATCGGTGTTGAACAGGCACGCGCGCATGAGGGGACGCGCCCGGCACGCGCGCGTCAGCGCCGGCGCGATCCACGGCAGGAGCCCCGCGAGGTAGAGCAGGCATTGGCCGAAGCAGAGCAGCGTGACGATCGCGAACGCGCCGTGCGTCCAGACAGAGAAACTGACGCGGCGACTGGCTTCGAGAACGTAGGTCGTGGCGCGGCGTCCGCTGACGCGATCGTATGCCGCCTTCAACGCATTCGCGCGCATCGGGAAGACGTAGTCCTGATTACGCTTGAAGGTCTCCAGCAGATCCTCATCCGCCGCGGGCCGCCTCGCCGGATCGGCGAGCGCCTGCCGCTTCTCCCTCAGCCACGCCATCGGCGAGTACGCGATGAGCGGCCAGAGTCCGTCGCGTCCGACGGTCGTGATCCAGACCATCGGACCAACCGGATCGGCGTCGGACTTCAGCGCGTCGAGCGCCTCCTGTCCCACGGGACCGTAGTCCAGCAGCGGCGGTGACGATACGAAGAGCGGACGTCCGTCCGCGTTGTACGCGAGCTGTGCCAGCGTCGCGTTGTAGATCCCCTGCGAGCCGTTGTTGTGCAACTGCATCAGCGGATCGCCGCGCCGGTGCAGCGCCCAGCTCTGCGTGTCCGCCGTCAACGGATACGAAGATGCGACGATCATCCCGCGGACGGCGCTGTTGAAGTCCGGATGCAGGAAGAGCAGATCGGTGGCGAACGTAAACAACGTGACGTTGGGACAGCGCTTCATTACTTGATCGGCGAGGAATAGCTTGTCGCGCGTGTCGGTTGCGAGAATGCCGACGAAGCGCACGCGCGTGTCGGCCACCATCGCGAGCAGCCGCGACATCGCGACTTCGACCGACGAGAACGTGAGATCCGGCGTCATCGCCGGCAGCGCGTCGAGCGTGGTGCTCTTGTCGTCCAGCCGCAGCGGCGCCGCGGATGATCCAACGCCGGGAATGCGCACGGTGGGGCCGCGCTGCTGCGTGGCCGCGGTTCGCAGCCGCGAGATGTGCATCGGGAACGGCACGGTGTCGACGCGGAAGCGCGAGCTGTCGCGGAACGCCGCGAGCAGCGATCGGCCGTAACCGGTGTTGGACTCCACGAACAGCGCGATGCGCGTGACGTCCGTTTCGGGCGTCAGCGAGCGGAGGTACTCCGCCAGGCCATGCTGCAGCAGACGATTCGTGGGGACGGTCGCCTGAAAGCGGACCCGTCCCACGTTGCTGGCCGTCATCGATGGCGATGACGTCGATAGCGATGCCGGCGCGGCCGGCGGACGTTCCAGGATGTTGCGGTTGAATTCCGCGTCCGCGGTGCCCGACACGATGCGGACGTTGAACGCTTGTCCGGCCGGTGTCTTCAACCACTCGTGCAGCGCGTTGGCGAGGGACGGCGACGTTCCCGAGAAGGACGGTCCGACGAGTCTGACGGTGGATCGATCGACGCCCGCGACGCACGGCAACCGGCTGAGCGCCGCGACGGAGTCGAGTGCCTTGACGACGGCGCGAGGCGAGACGCCGGCGATGGCGGTCTCGGGCACGAGGAAGACGACGAGCGCGCGTTGTTCGCGGTTCGCGGCGCCCGCGCCGTTCCTGTTGCCGCCGCCGTTCACGAGCGCGACATCGCCAGGATCGGCGTCGCGTGTGACGACTTCGCGGCGGCTGGACGAGCGGAACACGATCACGCCGAGCTCTTCGATGTGGCGGCCCGCGGCGTCGGCGGGTCGCGCGAGTCTCGCGGCGCTGGGATCCGCGTCTGGATCCGGCTTCCACCAGCGCGCCGGCCCGTAGCGATCGAGGACGTACTCATTCGCCTCGGCGCCGCGACGGATCGCGTCCAGGTAACGATCGAACGTCCACTTCGCGTAGGACTCGACCGGATCGGGCACTGTGGCGACGAGCGTCTCGATGCTGAAGCCGAGCGTGCGCGCGGCACTGCTGAGCGCGGCGATGCGGGCGGCGATCAACTTCTGGCGGATCGTTTCGTCCGCGGCCTCTGCTGGCGTGCCGCAGGCGCTCGACGCGATCGGCAGCACGAGCAGCTCGCTCAGGAGGTCCAGCGCCGCGCACGACGCGTTCGCGGACGGTTCAGCAGGGTCGGCGTCCCGCGACATCGCCTGGCTGGCCGCGGCCGGCCGCGTGTCCCGCTCGACATTGATGGGCTGGCCGGCGGGCTTCAGCATCGCTCCGGCGACGACGAGCAGGACCACGAAGAGCACGCTGTTGTTCTCGCGCATGATCCTGGTGACGGACCCGTATGCGTCATTTCACGATCGAATCGCTCTGATGGGGGATCAGCCGCGGAATCGCGGTTGTAAACGGGGCATTGGGGGAAGGCCCCGGATAGAACGCAGGCAGGAAACCCGTGTCAGGGAGACGGCTGAAACGTCTCCCTGACGTTGTCGCGTGAGGCGACGCGTGTTTGCCGGCCCCCGACTAAAAGCCGGCACTCACAACAACGTCACGCTCCCGCTTTCTGTACATCGTGTTTCTGTACATCGTGCGCGCCGCGGGGTTCGTCAGCGGCCGCGGACTCTGCCGTCGCGGCCTTCGCGAGCGCCATTGCCTTGATCTCGCGCAGATTGACCTTGCCCGTGCCGAGCAGCGGAATCGCGTCGATGTGATGCAGGTTCTCGCGCTTCGGTGTCCAGAGTCTCGGCAGCTCAGACTCCGTCAGCCGCGACCACAGCTCTTGCGGCGACACGTCCTTGCGCGTGTAGAACGCCACGAGCCGCTCGCCCTTCGCTTCGTCCGGCACGGACGAGACGATGCAGTTCTGATCGTCCAGCAGCCGGCTGATGACCGCTTCCACCTTCAGGTGCGGCACCATCTCGCCGCCGATCTTGCTGAAGCGCGACAGGCGATCGGTGATCGTGATGAACCCGTCCTCGTCGATAGCCGCGATGTCGCCGGTGACGTACCAGCCGTCGCGCATGGCCTCGCGATCGAGGTCCGGTCGATCGAGATAACCAAGCATGCGATTCGCGCCCTTCACGAGCAGCAGTCCGGGTTCGCCCGTCGGCAGCGGCGCGCCCGATTCAGGGTCGACCACCCGCGCGACGATGCCCGGCAGCGGATGGCCGACCGTGCCCGCCTTCATCCCGCGCTGTGCTTCATCAGGCACGTCCGGCACGTTGACGGAGACGACCGGCGCCATCTCCGTGCAGCCGTAGCCTTCGAGCAGGTCGAAGCCGTACTTCTCGCGGAACTCGCGCGCCAGCGGCTCGCGCAGCTTCTCCGCGCCGACGATTGCGACGCGTAAGCTCGCGAACTGTTCCTTCGGCACCTTGCGCGCGTACGCCGCGCAGAACGTGGGCGTCGCGATCAGCAGCGTGATGCGATACTTCGCGACCAGCTCGCCGACGACCTGCGCGTCCATCGGGTTCGGATGATAGACGGCGCCGAAGCCGACCACCATCGGCAGCCACACGGTGCCGGTGAAGCCGAAAGAATGGAAGAACGGCAGCACGCCGAGGATGCGGTCCTCCGGCGTGACCCAGTACACCTGCGCCATGCCTTCGACGTTGGCGAGGATGTTCCGATGCGACAGCATCACGCCCTTCGGACTCGCCGTGCTGCCGCTCGAAAAGATCACCGTCACCACATCGTCCAGTCGCGTCCCCTCCGGCGCGTAGACGCGTCGCAGCAGAGGCATCGGCAGCACGCGCGCCGCGATCATCGTCCGTACCTTCTGGAACGTCGAGAAGCCCGGGAGGATGTCCTCCAGGAACCGCATCCCCGGCTGCTCGTCGAGCTTCGCCTTCGCCAGGAATGCCCGCGACGTGAGGATCGTCTCGATGCCGCACTGCGTGACGGCCGCCTGCAGCGATTCACGTCCGGCCGTGAAGTTCAGATTCACCGGCACCTTGCCCGCGAGCGTGATCCCCAGATTCGCGAGCGCGGCGCCCACGGACGCGGGCAGCATCAGGCCCATCATGCGCGGAGCGCCGCCATGCGCGCGCACCCACCGCGAGAGCAGCAGCGCGCCGGTGAGCGTCTGGCCGTACGTCAGCTCGCGGCCGGTGGAATCCGCGATGCAGAAGCGGCGCCAGTGCGCGCGCGCCGAGCGCACGAACCGCAGGTGCAGCAGATCGCGATCAGTGAAGCGCAGCCCCATCGCCTCCGCGCCCAGCGCCTGGATCGCCTGGCGCGCGTCGCTCGCGGTCGCGCTCGACGGCAGCGGCGCGCCGAAGGACACCGTCACCGGATACGGCAGCCGCTCCGGCCGCTTCCAGAAGAAGCGTCCCTGCTTGAAGCTGAAGATGCTGCCCCAGAGGCGATCGAGATACACCGGGACGATCGGGACGTCGAGGCCGGACACGATCCGCTCGAACCCGCGCTTGAACGGCAGCATGTTGCCGGTGCGGCTGATCGCGCCTTCCGCGAAGATGCAGACGATGTGTCCCTTGCGCAGTTCCTCGCGCGCGCGCTCGATCGACGCGGCGATCTCCTGGCGGTTGCCCGCGGAGACGGGGATCGCCTTCATCATCCGCAGCAGCGGATGGAATACTGGCAGCTCGTAGTACGGCCGGTAGATCATGAACCGGATGAACCGCTGCACGCACGCGCCGACGAGGAAGCCGTCGACGTGCGAGATGTGATTGCACACGAGCAGCGCCGGGCCGCGGAACGGGACGTGCTCCTGACCGACGATGCGGATGCGATAGACGGTGTGGGTGAGCATCCACAGCGTGAACCGGATCAGGAAATCGGGCAGCAGCGCGAGCACGTACAGATTCGACACGAGCGTGAACAGGCCGAACGCGAGGATCACGCGCGCGACCGGCACGTGCAGCACGTCGCCCGTCAGCCACACCGTGCCCGACGCCGCGAGGATGCCGACGGTGTTCAGCAGATTGTTCGTCGCAATCAGTTGGCCCTTCTCGTCCGCCGCCGGCTTCTGCTGCAGCAGCGCGTTCAGCGGCACGATGAACAGGCCGCCGGAGAACCCGAGCAGCGTCAGGCACGCGCATGCGATCCAGTAGTTGGAGGCGAAGACGCCGAGCAGAATCGAGAACAGGCCCATTCCGATCGAGCCGAGCGGCACGAGGCCCAGTTCCACCTTGTCGCCCGACAGGCGTCCCGCCGCGAGGCTGCCGCCGCCGATGCCGACGGCGAGGAACGTGCCGAGAATGCCCGTCCACAGCTCGTTCGTCTGCAGGACGTGCTCGCCCAGCAGCAGGATCAGCATCTGCAGCAGCGCGCCCAGGAACCAGAAGTAGGACATGCCGAGGACGGTGAGGCCGAGCGTGCGGTCCTGCCAGAGGCGTCGCAGGCCGAGGCCCAGGCCGGACCACGGATTGACGGCGACGCGTTCACTCGTCCGCGGCTCCGCGCCGCGCGGGATGCGCAGCGACGCGACGCTGCCGGCGATCGCGATGCCGGTCAGCACGAGGCCGATCAGCGCGAGCTCGTCGCGCCACACCGCCAGCAGGAACGACCCGAGCGACGTGCCGAGGATGATCGCGGAGAACGTGCTCATCTCCAGCAGGCCGTTGGCGCGCGAGAGCTCGCGGTCCGACAGGATCTCCGGCACGATGCCGTACTTCGCGGGGCTGAAGAACGCCGCCTGGACGCCGAGCAGGAACAGCACGGCGAGCATCCAGTCGAACCGGCTCCAGGCGAACGCGAAGACGGCGAGGGCCATCGCGCCGATCTCCAGCGACTTCGTGACAATCAGGACCGTCCGCTTGTTGAAGCGATCGGCGATCTGTCCCGCGTAGCCGGAAAAGAGGAGGAAGGGCAGCATGAAGACGACACCCACCGCCGCCAGCGCGCCGCTCCCGGCCTGGCCCGACGCCGCGAGGGCGACGGCCAGCATCGAGATGACGACCTTGCAGACGTTGTCGTTGAAGGCGCCGAGGAACTGCGTCCACAGGAACGCCTTGAACCCGGTGTGCGTCAGGGTGCCGCTGTAAGTTCCGGCCGACATGGAGCCGACTCCTCCCAAAAAAGAAGGGCGCCCGTCGCCGGACGGGATGACCGGCGCGCGGATTGCTGGACAGAGAAGGAATCGGCAGAGAAGGTTACACGAAGAGGCGCCGCAGCGTCGACGCCAGATCGGCGGCCGTGCGGCAGGCGGACAAGTCGCCGCCGGCGCCGGGTTCCCCCGGGGCGATCCGCGCCATCTGCGTCCAGAGATCGCGCAGGGCCTCGACGTCCGCCGCGGGCGACGCGTTACCGGCCGGGAGCGGTGCGGCGTCCGTCAGGATGGCGTCGAGCCGCTCGCCGGATCCGCGTGGGACGATGACGCTGGCGGCGTGGATGTGGCCGTGCGCGATGTGGCGGCGATGGAACGCGTCGAGCGCGTCGGCGGCGGACGCGAACGCCTGCGCGCGCGTGGTGGCGCTCAGATCGCGTACGCGTTCGTGCAGCGGGCGTCCGGCGAGGAATGCGGCGATGACGTATGCGTGGCCGGTGTCGGCAATGCCGGCGTCGTGGATGGGGACGACACCCGGATGCCGCACGGCGCACAGCGCCTGCGTGCGGCGCGTCACCGCGTCGACTTCCGCGGAATCGACGCGTCGCTTGCTGAACGAGACGGTCAGCCAGTCCGCCGGTGTGGCGGGGTCGTGCGCGAGGAAGACGCGGTGCTCGTCCGATTCGCGCACAATGGCGTCGAGGTGCAGCGCCGCCAGCAGCGCGCCGCTCGTCTCAGAGGTCGTGTCGTCCGCGAGCGCCTGCCCGAGCAGACACGCGGGACAGAGTCCGCTCAAGGGACTGGAGCCGCCGAGCGGGCGTCCGCAGCTAGGGCAGGATCCGTTTGACATCCTCGACCGACATACTCCACTTGCGCGCCATGCGCCGATGAAACGCACCAGTAGCGTACGCCAGCTCGATCGCTCCTTGCAGCCACTCCAGTCGTTCGCCAGGTGTGAGCGACGCGAAAATCCGCCGCCGGTCCTCTTTGGTGTTCTCGAAGGTTGCTTCCCAGTCCGGCGGAAGCGGCGGAAGACGGTCCTGATCACTCATCGAGCCGATGTCTTTTCTTGGAGTTCGCGCAGGAGTCGCACATCGTCCCAATCCTGCGGTCGTCCGGCATCTCGTTTGATCTGAATCAGATCGGAGATCGCGGCGACGCGAGTGGGTGTGTCCTTCAAAGACAGAATCGATGCTCGACTCCACAGCTCCTCGAATGGGAGCGGCGCTTTGACGAAGACGTCAACAACTCGCGTCGGTTCCTTGTAGTCGATCATCGCGAAGACTTTCATGTTCTTCTCGTCGATCCAGGACTGGCGTGTTTCCGTATCGGCGAACTGACGTGGATCGACCGGCACACGAGGCCGGAGGCCCAGCGCGCTTAAGACTTCGATAGCTTTGAGGGCCTCGTGTGGCGCGAGGTCGACGACGAGATCGAGATCGGTCGTAAATCTTTCCACGCCGTGCAACACCACAGCGATACCGCCGACCACGACATAGCGCACTTGCGCTGCGTTCAGCGCGGCGAGCACTTGTTCGATGAACAGCATGTTCTTAGCATACCATCGTCATTTCGCGGACGCCGATCAGCGCGCGAGCGCGGCGAACAAGTGACGGATCTCGTCTTCGAGCTGCGTGGGATCCGCCAGCGTGCGGCCGATCTCTTCTTCGAGGACGTCGCGATAGCGGCGGCGCAGCCGGTGTACCGCGACCTTCACCGCGCCCTCGGACATGCCGAGGCCCTCGCCAATCTCGCGATACGTGTGATCGGCGCGCTCGCCCATCAGCATCGGCTTGAGCGCGTCAAAGAGGTGGGCCTTGCCCTCAGCATCCAGCTCGCCGCGCAGGCGTTCGAGGACGTGCTCCAGCAGCGCGACGGCCCACCCGCGCTCGAACAACACATCCGGCGTACGCGCGTCCACCGGCTCACGCGCGTAGCGCGACTCGCCCTCCTCCGGCTCGATTGACAGCAGCGTCGCGCCGCCGCCGCGCTTGAGCGCGCGCTCGCGTTCGCGCTCGTTCGAGAGGAAGTGTTTCAGCGACGCGAGCAGGAACGAGCGGAAGCGTCCGCGCTGCGGATCCGCCTCGCGCAGGAAGTTCTTCTCGATCACGCGCGCGAAGAAGCCTTGCGTGAGATCACTCGCCGCCTCGGCGTCGTAGCCGGACCGCCGCACGAACGCGTACAGCGGATACCAATAGGCCGCGCACAACGTACTCAGCGCGTCGTCTGCATCGGGCGTTCGCCGCTCGCCGGCGGCAAACACCACACTCCAGTGCGTGGTGTGGAATCGTGGATCAGGCATGGCGATCGACGCTCATCCCTCGGGATCGGTCAGCCGGTCCGCGTCGCCCTCGTTCGCGCCCTCGGCACCGGGCGCGAACACGACGGCCAGCCGTTCGATCAATATCACAGCCGACGCGGGACGCCGAACGGGATCCAGCGCCAGCGCGTCCGCGAACGCGTCGCGCGCGCCGGCCAGCGGTCCGCCGAGGCCGCGGGCGAGCGCCGCGTCGGGCGCTTCCGGCACGAGCGCGCCGAACGGCCCCGCGAACGGGACGTGTCCCGTCAGCATCTCGTAGGCCATCAGCGCCAGCGCCCACCGGTCCCACGACACGTCCGGCCGCTCGCCGCGCAACTGCTCGGGCGCCATGTACTGCGGCGTGCCCATGAAGACGCCGGACTGCGTCAGCCGATCGTCCGCGTCCTCGGGCGTCAGCGCGCGCGCGAGGCCGAAGTCGAGCACCTTGGGCAGCGGCGATCCCTTGACGTCCACCAGGAACACATTCTCCGGCTTCAGATCGCGATGCACGAGATGACGTTCGTGCGCGGCGTCGATGGCGGACGCGACGGGACGCAGGATCGCGATGGCCGGCGCCGGATCGAGGCGTCCGACGCGCCACAGGCGGTCGCGCAGCGTTTCGCCGCGCAGGCATTCCATGATGAGGAACCCGCACTGCGAGCCGTCGATCACGCCGAAGTCGTGAACGGTCACGATGTGTGGATGCGTCAGCGCGGCGGCGACGCGGGCTTCGCGCTCGAAGCGGCGGGCGGCGTCGGCGCGCGACATCAGCTCCGGACGCAGGACCTTCACGGCGACGGCCCGTTCGAGCGACAGATCGAACGCTTCGTACACCGTGCCCATGCCGCCGCGCGCCAGCTTGCGATCGAGGCGATAGCGGCGCGCGAGCAGGCGCGGCACCGGTCCGGCCACGAGCGGCGTGGCGTCATGCGCGCATCGTTCGGCGTCCGCGTCGGCGCACGCACCGCACGACGGACATTCGCGCACGTGCGCTTCCCACTGGACGGACGTCGCCGGCGCGACACGTTCCGCCTGGGCGACCCGGTCCGCCGGCGTCAGCGCGACGGTTGGCGCATCGGCTGATGCGGGTGGTTGCGTGGAAACGACGCGCGCGAGGACGGCGAGATCCTCGGCGATCGCGATCAGCAGATCGCGATCTTCCTGGCTGTACGGCTCCTCGGATCGCCGCGCGCCGAGCGCCAGGATCCACTCGTCCTCGCCGGCGCCGAAGGCAATGGGCACGACGAGATCCAGCTCGCACCGCTCGATCCATGTCCGCTCGTCCTCCGGCAGATCGCGCGCGAGCCGGCCGATGTCATCCGGTCCAACGCCGACCGGCTTGCCCAGCGCGCGGACGATCGCCAGCAGGCGCGCGTCGGCCGGCCACGCGTCGCGATTCCGATCCGGTGGCGCCATCGCCACGACGTCGAACGCGGTCGCGGCGACGTCCCGCCGCAGCAGCGCGGTGAACGTTGGATGCAGCGCGCGATCGATCTCGCGCGCGACGACAGGCGCCACGTCCGTCAGCCGCGTGGCGGTCCGGCTCTGACGCGCGAGGTCGCGCAACAGCCGATGACTGTCGTAGCGTTCGCGGAAGAACCGGCGATCCAGTGCGTCGAGCCAGCGGTGGCGCTGCGTCCGCGCGAGCACCGCGAGGCCCGCGAGCGCGGCGTAGATCCAGCCGCGGGATCGGAGCACCGTGCCGACGCTGTCGTCGTGGTGGACGAGGACGTCGGCCGCGAGCAGCACGCCAAGCATCGGCACGATCGACACGAGCACGCCGCGCGCCAGGGCGTACTGCACGCCGCGTCGGATGATCAGGCCGAGATCGAACAGGCGATGACGCAGGATGGCGTATGTGAACGACGCCGGCAGCGCGAGCAGCACCATCATGCCGGCGGCGTAGAGCGGCGACGCGAAGAGCGAATGCGTCAGGTCCGCGGACGACCGCCACCAGAAGAGCAGGACGACGGGCAGGCCGCCGACGAGGCCGAGCATCGCGCCAAAGACGAGGACGCGCATGCGGCGGCGTTCCGTGACGTCGGCGAGCGTGCGTCCGGACGCGATCATCGAGATCAGCGTCGCGGCGACGTAGCCGATGGTCACGATGAACAGGCTCGGCATCCAGAACGATCCGGCGACCGGCTGCGTTGGCGCGTACACCATCGCCGCGCCGAACTGCGCCTGCGGGATCAGCGCGAGCAGCATCGGCGTCCAGATCGGCAGCCATGTCTTCCAGCCGCGGATCATCGCGCGCGGGAACTGCGCGAAGAACGTGAAGATGATCGCGGACACCGCGAGGCTGCTCATGTACGGGAACCACAGCGCCGCGCCGATCGCCGCGGGCAGGCGCCGCCATGTCGTCGCCATGCCGAACGGCAGATCGACCGAGAACACGCCGACGGTGGCGAGCGCCCACGCGCCCAGCATCGCGACGCGTTCACCGGGACGTTTGAAGGCGACGATGATGGCGCAGAGCAGCGTGAGGAACTGCACGAAGCGCACGATGACGTGCGACAGGCCTTCGCGCGTCAGCCAGTGGCGCCACGGCGCGCGTCCCAGCAGCAGCGTCGCGTCGGTGCGCTGGCCGGCGCGGTCGATCGTCAGGCGCACCGGCGATCGATCGTCCAGGTTCGCGGCGGCGAGCTGCCAGTCCAGGCGTCCGCCGATTGGACGTCCGTCGATGAAGACGACACGATCGCCTGCGCGGAGGCCGGCGCGTCCGGCTGGCGACGCCGGATCGACGTCGCGCACGTCCATCACGCCGTCGCCGAAGCGCACGTGCAGGCCCGGGGCGTTGGGGCGTGTGAGCTCGCTGTGCGCGAGCAGCGCGAAATAGAGGAGGAAGGTGAGGGCGCCGGGCACCCACCACCAGCGCGACCAGAAGGACGCGGGCGTGTCGGAGGTGACCCGGGAGCGTGGCATGGGAGCGGGTTGTGTCGGAGGCGCGTGGGCGCGCCTCCGACGTCGGCAATGACCGCGAGGCTCCGCTAGTGTCGTGAATCGCGCATCGCCGCTACTGGCCGGCGGCGAGCGTTTCGGCCGTCACGAAGCGCGGCGCGATGTCGACGGGGACGTCGCTCAAGCGATCGAGCACCTTCTGTGATTCCGGCCGGATCACGCCGAGGCGCGTCAGCAGCTCCTTGGCCTTGTCGTAGCTGCCTTCGGCCTGCAGCGTCAGGATGTCGCGGGTCAGGCCCGCGACCGCGGCCTTGATCTGGTCCGCCTTCACCGAGAACGTGCCGTCCTCGTTGACGACGACGGCACCTTTATCGAGAAAGTAGTTCAACTGCACGGCGACGCCCTTGCCGTGCGCTTCGTTGATGCCGAACCGGACCGACCGGAACATCGACGCCAGGAACGTCGTATACATCGTCTCTTCGAACGTCTTCGGCAGGACGCCCTTGTCGACGAGATGCTGCAGCGCCCACAGGCCGGATATGTCCGCCTTGGCTTCTTCGATCGCGCTGTACGTCTCCTTCAGCTCCTGCCGCACGGTGGTGTTGCGGCCGGCGACGACGATGTTGTGCGGGCCGAGGCCGTGCATCAACTCGTGCATCAGGATGTGCGTGAAGAACGCGTCGAACGCGACGCGCGCGCGATCGGCCGACGGCAGCGCGACCAGCGAGATCGGCAGCAGGACCTTGTTGAACTTCGCGTCCTGCATGTTCTTCAGCATGACGCGCTTCGAGCCCTTCTCCCGGATGACGCGCTCATCGTTCGGCAGATTGAACGCCGCGGTCTGCACGCCGCGGTTCGCGTCGCCCGCGGAGAAGACGACGTTGACGACGCGGATGGGCGCGAGGGCGCCGAGCTTCGCGTTGCGATATTTCGGATCGATCGGCAGGTTGTTCTCCAGGTCCTGCAACTGATCGCCGAACATCGTCAGCTTCTTCGTCTCCGCGTCGTCGCGCACGGTGATGAACGCTTCGTACGCCGCCTTCGCGTTGAACCACTCGTCCTCGTACACCTCGTACGGGCCGATGGTCGGTTCGAGGCTCGCGTCCAGCTCCATCCACGCGACGTCGCTCGCGTAGTAATCATTCGAGATCAGCGCGTCCGCGCGCGTCGTCAGGAACTTCTTCAGCGTCGGCTGCTGCGTCGCGTTCGCGGCGGCGCGCAGGCGTTCGGCCATCAGCGTCAGATCGCCTTGATACTCGACGCTGTACGGCACGGACACGAACGTGCCGTCCGGCGCGCGGCGGATCGCGGTGAAGAACCCGGTCGCCTGCTGGCGCGCGGCGTCGTCCAGCGTCTTGTGCCACGCCTCGAGGTCCGCCTTCGTCGCGCCAGCCGGATAGAAGTTTCCGCCCTCGGGCTTCTTCGGTACGCCGGGGACGAACGACGAGAAGTGATCGAGCCGCGACCACGGCCCTTTGTTCAGCAGGAAATACGCGAGCCGCGCCTGTCCGAGCGGCGTGCGGTCGTCCACGAGATCCATCAGCAGCGCGTCATTGCCGGCCCAGACCTGGCGCAGGAAGATCGCGTCGACGAGACGGGCGGCCTCGATGAGATGGATGAGCGCCTGCCGTTCGGCGGGCGGCAGGGCGGCGATGTCAGCGCCGATGTCCACCGGCGCGAAGCGCGCGGCCATCTTCGTCAGCGCGGCGGCGTCCGGCGCGGGCGGATCGGAGGGGGCGGCGCCCACGGTGCCCATCAGCGCCGACGCGGACAGCAGCGAGAACAATGCGGTGCGGGTCATGGAAGCGATCATAAGAGGCGGCGTCTACCCGTGGGAAGGCGAAAGAGGAATGGGAGCGAGCGGCGACAGCGAGCGTCGCGCCGCAGGACGGACACGCGCGAACGAAGCGGGCAGCGGGACGGTCCGGCGCCGGACGCCATCTCGACAGAGGCCGCGCTCGACGCGAGAAGCGATCGTCACAGCATCGATCGCCACAGCATCGATCGTCACAGGGAACGTGCAACATTCGGGAAACGCGCAGCAGTCGGCGTGCATGTGTGACTCACATGAGTGAATCGGCTTGTATCCATCTCGGATCGGCATGACTCAAGAGTAAACGTCCGCTCGCACAACGAGGTAGCTGCGAATGGGCCAGACATGCGCGCGTGCGATGCCGGATCCGTTTTCTGCGCATGATACACTAAGCGGTTTGAACGCCCTCGTTTGCGAGTGTGAGGTGCCGGAAACGGCGTCTGCCGTCGCGCGCGCGTCGAGGTGCAGCGGGCCGCGCACGTCCCATCCGCCCGCCGGTCATCAAAGAGAGCACTCATGAGACAGATTTCCCCACAGGACGCCGTCGACCTCGAAACGCTCGAAACCCGCGAGTGGCTGGACTCGCTGGACTACGTGCTGCAGACGGCCGGTCCGGCGCGCGCGACGCAGTTGCTGCGCGAGCTCGAGATTTACGCGCGACGCAACGGCGTCAAGCTGCCGTTCACGGCGAACACGCCGTACATCAACACCATCGGCGTCGACGAACAGACGCCGGTCCCGGGCAGCAACGAGATCGAGCGGCGCATCAAGAGCCTGATCCGGTGGAACGCGCTCGCGATGGTGGTGAAGGCGAACCGCGCCGAGGACGGCATCGGCGGACACATCTCCACCTATGCATCCGCCGCGACGCTCTATGAAGTGGGCTTCAACCATTTCTTCCGCGGCAAGGATCACGAGAACGGCGGTGACTTCGTCTACTTCCAGGGCCACGCGTCGCCCGGCATCTATGCCCGCGCGTTCCTCGAAGGACGCCTGTCGAAAGAGAAGCTGGATAACTTCCGCCGCGAGTTGAAGGCGGGCGGCGGTTTGTCGTCGTATCCGCATCCGTGGCTGATGCCCGATTTCTGGGAAGCGCCGACGGTGTCGATGGGCCTCGGGCCCATCATGTCGATCTATCAGGCGCGCTTCCAGCGCTATCTCGAAGATCGCGGCCTGAAGAAGAAGACCGATCAGAAGGTGTGGGCGTTCCTCGGCGACGGCGAGACGGACGAACCGGAAGCGCTCGGCGCGATCACGCTCGCGTCGCGCGAGAAGCTCGATAATCTGATCTTCGTCATCAACTGCAACCTGCAGCGCCTCGACGGACCGGTGCGCGGCAACGGCCAGATCATCCAGGAACTGGAAGCGGTCTTCCGCGGCGCCGGCTGGAACGTGATCAAGGTGCTGTGGGGCCGCGAGTGGGACGATCTGCTCGCGAAGGACAAGGACGGCCTGCTCGTCAAGCGCATGGGCGAGATCGTCGACGGCCAGTATCAGAAGTACGCGGTCATGTCGGGCGCGTACATCCGCCAGCACTTCTGGGGCGCCGACCCGCGCCTGCTGGACCTGGTCAAGCACCTGTCGGACGATCAGCTCCAGAAGCTGCGCCTCGGCGGCCACGATCCCGAGAAGATCTATCACGCCTACAAGGCCGCGACCGAGCACAAGGGCGCGCCGACCGTCGTCCTCGCGCGCACGATCAAGGGCTACGGCCTCGGCGAGAGCGGCGAAGGCAAGAACATCACGCACCAGCAGAAGAAGCTGAACGAGGACGAAGTCCGCGCGTTCCGCACGCGCTTCGGCGTGCCGATCTCGGACGATGAGATCGGGCAGATGCCGTTCTACCGGCCCGCCGACGACAGCCCCGAGATCATCTACGTGCGCGAGCGCCGCAAGGCGCTGGGCGGCTATCTGCCGTCGCGCGTGGTGCGCGTCGAGCCGTTGAAGTGCGAGTTCGGCGATCTGTTCGACGAGTTCCACAAGGGCACGGAAGGGCGATCCGTCTCGTCGACGATGGTGTTCGTGCGCCTGCTGGCGAAGATGCTGCGCGATCCGGAGATCGGCAAGCTAGTGGTGCCGATCGTGCCGGACGAAGCGCGGACGTTCGGCATGGAAGCGCTGTTCCGCCAGGTCGGCATCTACGCGCACAGCGGACAGCTCTACGAGCCGGTCGACATCGACACGCTGCTCTACTACAAGGAAGCGACGAACGGCCAGATCCTCGAAGAAGGGATCACCGAGGCCGGATCGATGTCGTCGCTGATTGCCGCGGGCACCGCGTACGCGACGCACGGCATCAACACGATCCCGTTCTTCATCTACTACTCGATGTTCGGGTTCCAGCGCATCGGCGACCTGATCTGGGCCGCGGCCGACATGCGCGCGCGCGGGTTCCTGCTGGGCGGCACCGCCGGCCGCACGACGCTCGCGGGCGAGGGCCTGCAGCACCAGGACGGCCACAGCCACCTGCTCGCGCAGCCCGTGCCGCCGTGCGTCAGCTACGACCCGGCGTTCGCGTACGAGCTCGCGGTGATCATCGAGGACGGCCTGAAGCGCATGTATCGCGATCAGGAGCAGATCTTCTATTACCTGACCGTGATGAACGAGCAGTACGCGATGCCGGCGATGCCCGAAGGATCGCGCGAGGGCATTCTCAAGGGCATGTATCGCGTGCGGCCGTCCGAGAAGAAGGCGAAGCTGCAGGCGCAGTTGTTCGGCAGCGGCGCCATTCTGCCGGAGACGCTCGAAGCGCAGAAGATCCTCGAAGAGCAGTACGACGTCGCGGCGGACGTGTGGAGCGTGACGAGCTACAACGAGCTGTATCGCGACGGCCAGGCGGTGGAGCGCTGGAACATGCTGCACCCGACGGAGACGCCGCGCGTGCCGTACGTCACGCAGGCGCTGGCCGACGCGCCGGGCGTGTTCGTCGCCGCGTCCGATTACGTGAAGTCGCTGCCGAACGCCATCGACCGCTGGCTGCCGCGTCCGCTCACGGTGCTCGGCACGGACGGCTTCGGCCGCTCCGAAAGCCGCGCGTCGCTCCGCGATTTCTTCGAGGTCGACCGCCGGTTCATCGTCTACGCCACGCTGACGTCGCTGCTGCGCGAGAAGAAGATCGACGCCAAGGTGGTGCAGAAGGCGATGAAGGATCTCGACATCCATCCGGAGAAGCCGAACCCCGCGATTTCGTAGCACGCGTTCCGCCGGTCCGGTCCACGCGCCGCCGCCATCGAATGGCGCCGCGGCGCGGACCACGCCGGCGCAGCGCACACGTCTTCGTCCGCGCCCGCGGGGCGCGCCAGGCACTCAACGAAAGGCTTGCTGGTGGCTACCGAATTCAAGGTTCCCAATCTCGGAGAGAACGTCAAGGCCGGCGACGTCCTCCGCATCCTGGTCAAGGTCGGCGACACGATCGCCAAAGAACAGAGCGTCGTCGAGCTCGAAACCGATAAAGCGACGGTCGAAGTGCCGTCGAGCGTCGCGGGCAAGGTGACGGAGATCAAGGTCAAGGAAGGCGACAAGATCTCGGTCGGCCAGACAGTGCTCGTCGTCGACGACGCGGGCGCCGGCGAGAACGCGGCGCCCGCGGACGCATCGGCATCCGCGAAGGCCGACGCACCGAAGGACGAGTCGTCGAAGAGCGACGCGCCGAAGAGTGACGCCGAGAAGAGCGACTCAGAGAAGAGTGACGCAGCGAAGAGCGACGCCGCTCCCGCGGCCGCGGCGAAGGCCGACACCGGCACGAAGGCCGCCGAGGATCGCGATCCCGATGGCGGTCTCGAGCAGCGCACGCCTGGCGCGGTGCGCGCGCCCGCGTCCGACAAGGCGGGCGAGGTCGACGATGATCAGGAGGATCGGGCGGTGGAGTCGCGCAAGGCCGCGCGTACGGGCCGCGCCGAAGTCGTCGACATCTCGCGCGGCGCCCGGCCCGCCGCGGCGACGGCTGCCGCCGAAGCGCCGTCACGCGACAGCGCCCGTCCGTCCGCGCCCGCCGCGCCGTCCGTGCGCCGCGTCGCGCGCGAACTGGGCCTGGATATCAACGACATCACGGGCTCGGGCCCAGGCGGACGCATCTCCGCGGACGACGTCACCGCGCACGCCAGGCGGTTGATTGTGTCCGGTGGCCGCGGCACGGGGGCTGTCGCCGCGACGCCGCTGCCGGACTTCGCGAAGTGGGGTGAGGTCGAGCGCAAGCCGATGCGCGGCATCCGCCGCAAGACCGCCGAGCACCTCACCGAAGCGTGGCAGACGATTCCGCACGTCACGCAGTGCGACAAGGCCGACGTCACCGCGCTCGAAGAGCTGCGCGCCAAGTACGGCAAGCGCGCGGAAGCGGCCGGCGGCAAGCTGACCGTGACCGCGGTCGCCCTGAAGGTGATCGCCGCGGCGATGAAGGTGTTCCCGCAGTTCAACGCGTCCGTCGACATGGCGGGCGAGGCGGTGATCTACAAGAAGTACTGCCACATCGGCGTCGCCGTCGACACCGACCGCGGGTTGCTCGTGCCCGTCATCCGCGACGTCGATCGCAAGAACATCGTCGAAATCTCGGCGGAGCTCGCGCAGGCCGCCGAACGCGCCCGCAACAAGAAGCTGACGCTGGAGGAAATGGAAGGCGGCTGCTTCACGATCACGAATCTCGGCGGGATCGGCGGGACGTATTTCACGCCCATCGTGAATCATCCGGAAGTCGCGATCCTCGGCATGTCGCGCGCGCGGATGGAGCCGGTCTACATCGACAACGCGTTCCAGCCGCGGCTGCTGCTGCCGCTGTCGCTGTCGTACGATCACCGCGTGATCGACGGCGCCGACGCGATCCGCTTCCTGCGGTTCGTCGCCGAGGCGCTGGAGCAGCCATTCCTGTTGTCGCTCCAGGGTTAGAGACAGGTCTTCAAGCGGCGGATGCGCGGCTTCGGCAGTGGCCGACGCGCGCATCACGCCGCTTTTTCTCGTGGTGATGACGAGCGTGCGTGATGTCTGAGAACACTTCAGCGAAGTTGGTGGTGATTGGCGGCGGACCGGCGGGCCACGCCGGCGCGTTCCTGGCCGCGGATCTCGGGCTGCAGGTGACGCTGATCGACGAAGAGGTGAACCCGGGCGGCGTGTGCACGTATCGCGGTTGCATCCCGTCGAAGGCGCTGCTGCACGTGGCGAAGCTGCTGAACGAAGCGAGCCACGCGGCGGCGTGGGGGATCGATTTCGGCCAGCCGACGATCGACGTCGACAAGACGCGCGAGTGGAAGAACGGCATCGTGTCGAAACTGACGGGCGGCCTCGGACAGTTGGCGAAGGCGCGCAAGGTCCGCTACGTGCAGGGCCGCGCGAGCTTCGTCGACGCGAAGACGCTGACGATCGCGCGCAAGGACGGCACGGAGGAGCGCCTGACGTTCGAGCAGTGCGTGATCGCGACCGGGTCGCGTCCGGCGACGCTGCCGAACGTGACGCTCGGCCCCGACCGGCTGCTCGATTCGACGTCCGCTCTGGACCTGAAGCGCGTCCCGAAGACGCTGCTGGTCGTGGGCGGAGGCTACATCGGCCTCGAACTGGGCAGCGTGTACGCCGCGCTCGGATCGAAGGTGTCCGTCGTCGAGATGACCGACGGCCTGCTGCCCGGCGCCGATCGCGATCTGGTGAACGTGCTCGCGAAGCGCCTGAAGCAGTCGTTCGCATCCATCATGCTCAGCACGAAGGTCGTGCGGATGGAGGAACAGAAGGACGGCGTCCACGTGACGTTCGAAGGCGCGAACGCGAATCCCACCGAGCAAGTGTTCGATCAGGTCCTCGTGTCAATCGGACGCAAGCCGAACGGCCACGTCCCCGGCCTCGACAAGACACGCGTCGTCGTGGATCAGCGGGGTTTCATTCAAGTCGACGCGCAGCGACGGACCGCGGAGCCGGATATCTACGCGGTCGGCGACGTCGCCGGCGAGCCGATGCTCGCGCACAAGGCGTCGCATGAGGCGCGCGTCGCCGTCGAAGTCATCGCCGGCCACAAGGTGGCGTACGAGCCGCGCGCGATTCCTGCCGTCGTGTTCACCGATCCCGAAATCGCCTGGTGCGGCCTGACCGAAACGGACGCGCAGCGCCAGAAGATCGAGGTGGAGGTGGCGAAGTTCCCGTGGGGCGCGTCCGGCCGCGCGACGACGCTCGACCGGAACGACGGGTTGACGAAGCTGCTGATCGATCCGAAGACGCAGCGCGTGCTCGGCGTCGGCATCGTCGGCGTCGGCGCGGGCGAGCTGATCGCGGAGGGCGTCCTCGCCGTCGAAATGGCGGCGCTCGCGACGGACGTCAAGCTGTCCATCCACCCGCATCCCACGCTGTCCGAGACGGTGATGGAGTCCGCCGAAGTGTTCTTCGGCCAGGCCACGAACTACTACAAGCCAAAGCGCTCGTAGCGTTCCTCCGTCGGGAGGTTGATCGCGAGCACCGCATGCCGCGTGTCCCTGGCCGGTACGTCGCCGGCCGGGCCGCGCCATCGCGCCGTCAGCCAACCGCCGCCGAGCGGGCGATCCCATTCCTCTTCCCTGATTCGAGCCGGCTGGACTTTGGCGGGCGGCTCTCAGATAATCCGTACCGTCGCCGTTGTGTCGAAGCGGCGGTGTCTTTCCCCTAGCAAGCAGCTCCAAGGAGGCCCCCATGAGGCGCCAGCGGACCGTCGTCTGCATTCTGGTCATGCTGTTGGTGGCGAGTGCGCACTCGCTCTCTGCCCGCGTTACGCCCGACGTCATGCCGCGTCCGATGGAGATGCGCGACGTGCTCGCGTGGCGCGCGCCCGGTGCTCCGGAAGTGTCAGACGATGGCCGGTGGCTGGCGTATCGGTCGACGCCGCTGGACGGCGATGGCGAATTCGTCATCCGCGAGATTGCGGGCGACCGCGAATGGCGCTTCCCGGCCGGTGAGCTGCCGCCGCCGCCCGAGCAGACCGGCGGCGAGCCGCCCCCGAGTCCGGGCGCGCTGATGGCGTTCTCGAGCGACGGCAAATGGGCCGCGCTCGCGGCATATCCGACCAAGGCCGAAACCAGAGCGCTGCGTCGGCAGAACAAGCCGATCGTCCGCCGCCTGTTGCTGGTCGATCTGTCGAACGGGACGCGCACCATCTACGAGCGCGTGAAGGGCTACGCGTTCTCCGGCGAACAGGCCGGCTGGCTGGCCATCCACCGCGAAGCGCCCGAGACGCCGGGCGCCGGTCCCGGCGCGCCGCCGCCGGCCGCGTCCGCCGCGCCTGCCGGCGGTCCGCCCAGGCCGAACGACCGTCCGCGCGGCACGGATCTCATCCTGCGGCAACTCGCCGACGGCACGGATCTCAACATCGGAAACGTCTCCGCGTACGCATTCAACAAGGCCGGTACCTGGCTGGCGTGGACGATCGACACCGCGGAGAAGGTGGGCAACGGCATCGCGCTGCGCAACCTGTCCACGGGCGTCGTGACGCCGCTGGACAGCGACAAAGCCGTGTACGAGCGTCCGACCTGGACGGAGAAAGGCGACGGCCTCGCGGTGCTGCGCGGCGTCGACGAGCTCGGCGGACGTGAGAAGCGCTACGCCGTCGTGGGCTTCAAGGGCTTCGGCAGCGGCACGCCGGAGAAGACGGTCGTCGAGGACCGCACGCCCGTCGATTTTCCCAAAGAGATGGTGATCAGCGGCTTCCGGTCGCCTCGCTGGACCGAGGATTTGAGCCGGCTGCTGTTCGGTATCCGCGCGAAGAGCGCGAGCATCAGTGACTCCAAGGACGACGGTCCGGTGAAGACGGACGAGAGCAAGACGGCCGAGAAGAAAGAGGCCGGCGCGGTGAAGAAGGACGACACCGACAAGAAAGATGATGCCGAGAAGAAGGACGATGCGGAGAAGAAAGACGAGGGCGAGAAGAAAGATGCGCCCGCCGCACCGGCCAACGCCGCCGCGGATGCGGCCGACACGCCGGATCTCGTCCTGTGGAACTGGCGCGACAAGCGTCTGCAGTCACAGCAGCAGGTGCAGGAAACGCGCGACAAGAACTTCAGCTATCTCGTCGCGTATCGCACCAGCGACAAGCGGCTGCTTCAATTGGGCACGGAAGACGTCCGCGATGTCACGGCGGGCCAGGGCGATCGCTGGGCCATCGGCACCGACATCCGCGAGTACGAGCTGGAATCCAGCCTCGACGGTCAGCGCTACTCGGACATCTATGCGATCGACATGCAGACCGGGGAGCGCAAGGCGCTCGCGAAGCGCGTGCGCCACGGGTACGGCGCGTCACCCGACGGCTCCGCGTATCTCTATTACAAGGACGGTCACTTCTTTGGCGTCGACGCGCGCACCGGCAAGACGCAGAATCTCACGCAGCAGGTTCCCGTATCGTTCGTCGATGTCGACGATGATCACAATGTGGTCAAGCCTCCCGTCGCACCCGTCGGCTGGTCCAAGGACAACAGCACCGTGCTGCTCAGTGACGGCTGGGACATCTGGCTGATGCCGATCGACGGCGGCGCCGCGGTGAATCTCACGCGCGATGGCCGCGAGAAGGGTATCCGTTATCGTCGCTGGCTGAATCTGAATCCAGACGATGACCGCGGCATCGATCTGACTCGGCCCATCTATGTCGGCATGTATGGCGAGCTGACCAAGAAGCAGGGATACGCCGCGCTCGACGTCAAGTCGCCTGGCGCCCGTCCGCTGATCTGGGACGACATCACGGTCATCCGCACGCAGAAGGCGAAGAAGGCCGACGTGCTGGTGTTCACCAGGGAGACGTCGCAGGCGCCGCCCGAGTATTTCACGTCCAATCTCTCGTTCGAGAACGCGAAGCGACTCAGCGATCTGAATCCCCAGCAGAAGGACTTCTCGTGGTCGGCGGGCGGGAAGCTGCTGTCCTACACGAGCGCGAAAGGGGACAAGCTGCAGGCGTCGCTCTATCTGCCCGCGAATTACGAGCCCGGCAAGAAGTATCCGACGATCGTCTACATCTACGAGCGGCTGACGCAGAACTACAACGCGTTCGCGACGCCGTCCGCGAACGGGTTCAACAAGTCGGTCTACACGAGCAACGGCTACGCGGTGCTGATGCCGGACATCAAGTATCGGATCAACGATCCAGGCATGTCCGCCGTGTGGTGCGTCCTGCCGGCGCTGAAAGCCGCCATCGCGACCGGTATCGTCGATTCCGCGAAGGTCGGCCTGCACGGCCATTCGTGGGGCGGTTATCAGACCGCGTTCCTGGTGACGCAGACCGACATGTTCGCGGCCGCCATCGCCGGCGCGCCGCTGACGAACATGATCAGCATGTATAGCCTGGTCTACAAGAACACCGGAAGCGCGAACCAGCCGATCTTCGAAAGCTCGCAGGGCCGCTTCGCGGGCGGGTATTGGGATCACCTCGACGCGTATTCGCGCAATTCGCCCGTGCTGTTCGCGCGCCAGGTGAAGACGCCGCTGGTGATCCTGCACAACGACCGCGACGGCGCCGTCGATTTCACGCAGGGCGTGGAGTATTTCAACACGCTGCGGCGTCTCGGCAAGCCGGTGGTGATGCTGCAGTACGTCGGTGAGAACCACGGCCTGCGCAAGCCGGCGAACCAGCGCGATTACACGGTTCGCATGCGCGAGTTCTTCGATCACTATCTGAAGGGACAGCCCGCGCCGGATTGGTGGACCAAGGGCGTGCCGCGCATCGACATGCCGGAGCATCTCAAGAAGCGCGCACAGCCGGCGCCGCCGGTCAAGAAGCCCGCGCCCGAACGCACGACGGCGGCCGCCGGAGCCGCCGCGAGCGTCAAGTAGCGTCAGACGTCCTGCGAGCGTGGCGGCGTCACGTTCCAGGACGTCGACCGACATCACGACAGAACCGGACGCGGCCGCGATTGCGCGCCCGTCCGGTCACTCATCCCTCTGGCGCCAGTCCAGCCCGCGAGCGTCGAGCGGGCAGTTCACCGTCCGTCAGACCGCGGATCCGCCTAGCTGTATGTGCTAAACAGGTTGTTCATCCGGAGCGCTCTGGAAAGAATGGTGTGACCACACAGCCGTTCGATCTGGAGGACACCCCGGATGAAGCTCCCTCGTAAAGCGAAAACGACGCCCCTGTCCCGCGCCCAGTTGAGCCGTCGCGTGTTGCACGAGGGCTGGACCTATCAGCAAGCCGCGGTCGGGAGCGGCATCAGTCGCCGGACGGTG
>Ga0187894_10001939_pt1 | contig 25632 bp, 21 predicted proteins | sample GBC1701081metaG_FD_136650 | JGI IMG/M metagenome (GOLD analysis project Ga0187894, IMG submission 136650) | White microbial mat communities from a lava cave in the Kipuka Kanohina Cave System on the Island of Hawaii, USA - GBC170108-1 metaG ... | reverse complement strand
GGCGATTGATTCAGAGGCTTAAACCGCCGTTTGAAAGCACGGCGGCGGCGGCAACGCCCTACATCTCCCTCTAAATCCCAAAGCGGATGATAGAGGGAGTCTTGGGCTAATTCAAGATAAATTTTTAGAACAGGTACATGACAGGTGCCTCAAACTAGCAACATTTCCGGAAATGGGACGAATTCGACATGAACTGCTTATCAACCTTCGCAGTTTTGCTATTAAGAATTACATCATCTTCTATCTGCCAACCCAAGAGGGCATTGAAATTCTCCGCGTACTTCGTAGCGCGAGAGACATTGAAAAACTTTTCCAAGACGTGATTGATTCAGCAAAAGAAATAAGCGACGAAGTAATCGGTCAGTCATTGGGGTACGACGGGCTGCCAGCCTGTCGCTTTGGGGTACGACGGGCTGCCAGCCTGTCGCTGTTCTTTTTTTCTTTCGCATTTTTTCGACAGTCATCTTGCAAGGTGTAACATTCCAACTGCCCTTCCCGTCGCTGTTCTTTTTTCTTTCGCATTTTTTCGACAGGCTGGCAGCCCGTCATACTTTTACACCCAATAACTGACCGATTACGCGACGAAGACATTTGAACAAATCGGTTTCTAAGAACGTGTTTAGAAATTGAAATGAATGTTTTGTCAGCCTCGTCAGAAGCGTCAAGTTATAGCTTGAAGCGATTTTTCTATTTTCAACCTCCGTAAGAGCGACATATTTAACATGACATTCCTACGAAGCTTGAAAACAATTGAAACTTTGAAGCTATAAACATAACGCTCCTACGGAGCTTTGAATTTCTAAACATGCTCTAATGATTGTCTCTTATCACTTGTTGCTATTTACTCAGCAATTGTCTTAGCACAAACGGTAATATACCGCCGTGTTGGTAGTATTCGACTTCAATCGGCGTATCAATTCGCAGTGTCAGTGAAACATTTTCGGATGTGCCGTCTGTGCGGTGAATTACAAGGGTCACGTCTTGGCGCGGTTTTATGTCGCCCGTTTCCAAGCCTATTAAATCGAATGTCTCAGTACCATTGATGCCGAGTGATTGAGCGTTTGTACCGTCTTTGAATTGCAATGGCAGAACGCCCATGCCAACTAAATTTGAGCGATGTATTCTTTCAAACGATTGTGTGATGACCGCTTTGACGCCCATTAGCATTGTGCCTTTTGCAGCCCAATCGCGTGACGAACCTGTGCCGTATTCCTGTCCGCCGAAGATTACCGTGGGGATATTGTCGGCTTTGTATTTCATTGCTGCATCGTAAATGCTCGCTTCTTCGCCCGTCGGTTGTTGAATCGTAAAACCACCCTCTTTCGGCGCGACCATCAGGTTTTTGATTCGCACGTTTGCAAACGTCCCGCGCAACATCACCTGGTCATTGCCGCGACGTGAACCGTAAGAGTTAAAGTCAGCAACCGAAACACCTTTCTCTTGTAAATAAATTCCTGCGGGCGATGACGGTTTGATTGAACCTGCGGGCGAGATGTGGTCTGTCGTCACGGAATCTCCGAAGATTGCAAGAGCGCGTGCGCCTTTGATGTCTGCAAATTTTCCTGCCTCCATTGTGAAACCTTCAAAATAGGGCGGCTCTTGAATGTACGTTGATTCAGCATCCCACTCATAAACCTGTCCGACGCTTGAAGGAATGTTGTTCCACAAGGGATTTTCTTCCGCAAACTCGCTGTAAAGTTTGCGATAGGTTTCGGCATCAAAAGCCGATTGCATTAACGCGCTGACTTCTTCCAAAGTCGGGAAAATATCTTTCAGAAAAACATCTTCTCCGTCTTTGTCTTTTCCGATAGGTTCTACCGACAAATTTTTGTTGACCGTTCCCGCAAGTGCAAACGCAACAACTAACGGCGGCGACATCAGGAAATTTGCTTTGATGTTCTGGTGAACACGCGCTTCAAAATTTCTGTTGCCCGAAAGCACAGACGCGGCAACAATGTCGTTTTCAACAATTGCTTTTTCGATACCGGGTTCGAGCGGTCCTGAATTGCCGATGCAGGTGGTACAACCATAACCGACCAGATTAAAGCCGACTTCGTTTAAGTATTGTTGTAATCCTGTTTTTTCAAGATAAGTCGTAACCGCACGCGAACCGGGTCCGAGTGAAGTCTTTACGGTCGCACTGACTTTCATCCCTCTTTCGGCGGCTTTCTTTGCTAAAAGTCCTGCCGCAAGCATCACGCTCGGGTTTGATGTATTTGTACAAGACGTAATAGCCGCAATCAAAACGTCGCCGTGTCCGATTTCCGCTTCTTCAACACCGATTTGTTTTTGACCGTACATAGGCAGAGCATGTCCGTTCGTATTCATCTTTGCGATGTAGCGATGCGGGAATTCATCCGATGATTTGTTATAGCCGCTTGCGCTCGAAAACAGTTCTGCAAACTTCTCTTTCAGCTCTGTAATTTCTATGCGATCTTGCGGGCGTTTCGGTCCTGCAACTGCGGGAACGATTGTCGAAAGGTCTAAATCAAGAACGACTGAATAATCAACTTCACCTGCGTTTGGAATACCGAACATCTCTTGCGCTGTATAGTAACTGCGAATCGTATCAACTTCTTCCTGTGTTCTGCCCGTCGCCGCAAAGTATTCACAGGTCTTTTCATCAATACCGAAAAATCCCATCGTCGCGCCGTATTCGGGAGCCATGTTTGCAATCGTCGCACGGTCGGTTGCGGGCAAACTCGTTGCACCTTCGCCGTGAAATTCTACAAACTTTCCTACGACCTTTGCCGCACGCAACATCTCTGTTACGCGCAATACCAAATCCGTTGCGGTCACGCCTTCTTTCAATTTTCCTGTGAGATTTACGCCGACGACATCAGGCGTTAAGAAATAAACGGGCTGTCCCAACATTCCCGCTTCTGCTTCGATTCCGCCGACGCCCCAGGCTACAACGCCGAGACCGTTAATCATTGTCGTATGCGAATCAGTGCCGACCAAAGTATCAGGATAATAAACGCCGTCTTTTTGCCAGACGCACTTTGCGAGATATTCCATGTTGACCTGGTGAACAATGCCGATACCGGGCGGGATAACGCCGAAACCGTTAAATGCCTGTGTTCCCCATTTCAAAAAGCGATAGCGTTGTTCGTTGCGTATAAATTCGATTTCAAGATTTTTCTGATAAGCCTCTTCCGACCCCGCATAATCAACCTGAACCGAATGGTCAATAACCAAATCAACAGGCACAAGCGGTTCAATCAATCCTGTGTCTTTGCCAATCTTCGCAACCGCCGAACGCATCGCCGCCAAATCAACCAATAGAGGAACACCCGTAAAATCCTGCAATATAACGCGGGCGACTACAAAAGGAATTTCTTCTGTCCGTTCTGCCGTCGCACCCCAATTCGCAACAGCCCTAACATCTTTTTCAGCCACCTTCTTTCCGTCGTAGTTTCTCAAAACCGATTCGAGAACAATGCGAATGCTGATTGGAAGTCTTGATATTGCGCCAATTCCTTCTTTTTCAAGTTGCGGTAAGGAATAGTATTTCCCTTCTTTACCTTCGGTTGGGTTGAATGTTTGTAGTGTATTAAAAAGATTATGTGACATAGTGTTTCTCCAGCCTTTGACGAAAAGATATTTGCCTGAGCCTTGAAAGCCCAATCATTGCGGATAGATTTTGAACGATGGAATTACTCAAAGGTCAGTGTAGTTTTTTGAGGGAAAAATCGTCAAGGAAAGGTTTTTTATAAAGGTTTTGAGTACCGACTTTAGTCGGCTATGTTGGAAAAAAAGCCGACTAAAGTCGGTACTCAAAACCTTTTCCTATTTCACGTAATTCGTGCGCGGTTCAAGCGTCACGCTTTTAACAGCAATAGGTGGGTCGGGGCGTTCCCTACCATCTGCTTTTGGTGCGCCGGCGATCGTACTTACATTATTCATGCCTTGAATGACCTTTCCGAAAATCGTGTACCGGTTGCTCTCCATCTCAAACGCGGACTGGCGTCTTAAAGTAATAAAAAACTGACAGTTGGCGGAATCGTTGTTCCCCTCTTGCCTTGCAGCGGCAACCGAACCGGTTTCAAATTGCATATCGCTGAATTCAGCCGTCAAATCAGGTAATTTTGAATCACCTGTTCCGTCGTTGTTCGGGTCAGCATCTTTTGAAAGCGGGTCACCACCTTGGATTATTCCAAGACTCGGGTCAATGCGGTGAAACGTAGTCCCGTTATATGTGCCATCCTTAATCAAAGTCTTGAAACGCTCAACCATTTTGGGCGCAATGTTTGAATAAAGTTCAATAACGATTTTACCGAAATCGGCTGTTTCAATAACCGCGACCTCTGCGTCGGGTTGAGGCTTAACACCTTTTTGTACAACATCCGCTTTAGCCTTGTTGTTTGCGTTGTTTGTGTTTGAATTGTTGCAAGCCGTAAATGAAAGTGTTGTTACACAAAAAATTAATATCAATAAAAGTTTTTTCATGGTCAGTAGGTGATTAAAATTCAAAATTCAAAACAGAAAAGCCTAACGCAGAATTTAGAATTGTTTTTTACTATCTAACAAAATCGTAACCGGACCGTCGTTTACAAGTTCGACATCCATCATCGCACGAAAACTTCCGGTTTCCACTTTCTCAATCTGCTTTCGCGCTTCGTCAACAAAAAATTGATAGAGCATATTTGCGCGTTCGGGCGGTGCGGCGTCTGTAAACGAAGGTCTTCGTCCGCGTCTTACGTCACCGAACAAAGTAAACTGCGATACAACGAGCAAACCACCGCCAATGTCCGACAAAGAAAGATTCATCTTTCCTTCGCCGTCTTCAAAAATACGAAGCCCGATTGTTTTTTCAATCAAATACTTTGCATCTTGTTCGTCGTCTTCGTGACCCACGCCGAGCAAAACCAAAATCCCTTTTTCAATCGCGCCAACCGTCTTTTCATCAACACGCACCGACGCACACTTTACTCTTTGCAAAACTGCTCTCATCTTTTTGAGTTCTAAGTTTTAAGTTCTGAGTAATAAGTTAAAAAGCGCAGCCCGAAACTTGGAACTCAGCACTCAGAACTTTATTTGACCGGTGTGAAAACCGTAGGCGTGTCGTAAGTGACGCCGAAAGTGATGCCCGAACGCGGGCTGAATTTCGTCAATCCCGCAATGCCCGCAACGTCAAAGCGCAAGCCAGATGTTTTTATCTGTGCCCCCAAACGAAATTCCGAATACGGTTCTGTGCCAAGCGGTGCGCGACCCGAGCGCGTGTTTGCCCTGCCGTTTACTTCCGTTGCTATATTGATGTTTTTGCTGACGCGGAAAATTCCCGCCAAACCGTAAATCAGAACATCATTTTGCGAAAAGCTTTCCGTCGGCGAAGTCAAAATTCCTATGCCCAGATTTGCGAATGTATTTACGCGGTCTTCTTTTCCAAACTTCTTGCCAAAGAGAAACATTCCGTAAGCATTGACTTGATTAACACCTATGCCGCGTGCCTGATTTGAACTTGGCAAACCGACACCAACGCGAAAGCCAAGCGACGGTGCGCGTTTTGTTTCGTTACGCAGTTTTATTTTCGTCCAGAGTCTGAAATCACCCGTGTCGTTTGTTGAATTGGCATTTCGGTCAACATCTAACGGAGTCGCCGTTATGCCAAATGAGTTTATGCTCAAAAAATTCTGGGCTACGCCTTCGATTTGAAACTCTACGTTTGGCGAAAGTCCTATGCTCACGTTAATCACACCGACCTTTGTTAAGTCGCCTTTCAACCCGGAAAGCGGAAACTTATTGTTCTGCGTGAAATCAATGCCGGCAGAAATGCGAAGCGAACCCGGCGGAATTATGTCAACGTCTTCGGTTATTAAAGGACGCTGTTGCGCCCCGGCGTTAATACTCAAGCCAAACACGAATACAAACATTGTGATGCAGCGAACCAATCTGTAACTCATTTTGAAAACTCTCTCAGCCTGATTGAAAAGACGTGCGGATTGTAACCGATGAAAGTAAAAGAGTAAACGGAGACAGAAACCGGGATAGTAAGGGAGTCTTTATTTGTTCACTGACATACTCTCTCACGGTCTCTGTTTCTACAATTTACATTGATGGAACAGGTATGTTGGTTATCGTCGCGTGATTAAAAGTGAAGGAAACAAACACAACGAGACGTAATCGGTCAGTTATTGGGTGTAAAAGTACGACGGGCTGCCAGCCTGTCGAAAAAATGCTAAAGAAAAAAGAACAGCGACAGGCTGGCAGCCCGTCGTACCCCAAAGCGACAGGCTGGCAGCCCGTCGTACCACATTTACTGTCCGGTTACAACGAGACAGAAAAAAGCATTTACAAGAAAAATTTTCGGATGCGGCAAACTTGTTTGATGGATAATTTTCTCGCATCCAAACGGCAAGAAAAACCTACAGCTAACCATTCCCCCCCCAATAGTTAAATCCGCTTACTTTCTTTAACTTTTTGTTGAGCCTATATTGACGGATACTAAATTTACTTTAATTAAGTTCGTTGTTGAGTTGTATTTTAAGTAATTTGTTTTTGTTGTTTGCGCTATCTCTTATTTCTTTGATGGTTTAGATTTGAGAAACCAGGATTTTGATAGCGCAGACGATTTGCTCATTTGAATTCACTTTGTTTCAATTTTTCTTAATTGTAACTTGCCTGAGTAAAAATATGTGTAGGCCATTGCTCGTTTTACTTTTTTTATGCTTGTCTATATCCGCTAATTTTGGACAAGAAAACCTTGATTCCAATGATGATTTGAAATTGCAGAGACTTTGGTTATTGTCTGATATAAAGAGTCTTGAAACAAAAGCAAAGAGTTTAGAGAAACCTTTAACCCGTGCATCTGCATTTACTGAAATAGCGGATGCAGCTTGGACACTAGATGAGGATTGGGCAAAGAAATTATTGAATGACGCTTATCTACTGACTTTGCCGGATGAAGAGGAACAAAAAAGGCTTCGTGAAAGACCTGTTGGCGCAGAACCTCAAATACCTGCAGGCACAAACAAAACGGCGATGAGCATTCGCAATCGTATTCTTCAAATTGCTTCTCGCAATAAAATCTTTGTCAATCAATTGTTACAGTTAGCAACCGACAAATTAGGTAGTTATGATGCACATTTGAATAACTCATTATTGGCTGGTCAAGCTTTCAGTCAAGGCGAAAAAGAAGCTACTCGCGGATTTATTTTGCAAGCACTACGGTCTGACCCGACGCAAGGAACGGTTGTTTCAGTTATAAATGAAATCGCCGCACGCGATAGAACTTTCGCAGATGAACTTATCATTCAATATCTTGATATTTTACGCACCGTACCTCTTTCATATCAAAATCGTAGTCTGCTGAGAGTGCAAGTGTTTTTGGAAAGTTTAATTTTCTTTCCTTCTGTATTCGGGCAACAGGTTTCGCTTCCTGACCCGGCTGTCCTCAAGGCTTATTCTTATTTTGTAATTGACCGTATCAAACAAATTCAACAACAAGACCCTGACAGTTTACAAAGAGCAAGGTCATTTCTTTTGTCTGCATGGCAACCTCTGAGGAACTTCGCGCCGGAGTTGATAGGCGAGTTTAGTTCTTTGGAATTAAAAACCAGAAAGCCCGGTGAAGAGGCTTTTTACCCGAAAAACTTTGAAGAGATTTATCAAAAGGCAAACGAGAAAAGAGTTCAAAAATCACAAGAGAGCAATCAATCAAACTTTGCTGAAATAAACTCTGCAATTAACAAAAGCGAGTTTGATAAGGCTCGTAGATTGATTGACAAATTGTCTGATGGCTCACAAAAAAATCAGTTCTTGGAAATGGTCAATACACAAGAAGCATTGAACTTTATTAAGAAGGGTAATTTGGTCAGTGCAGATATTCTTGCACAGCGTTTGAAGAAATCGGTTTCTATATTGAAAGTTTATCCCGCCATCATTAAAGTCTGTGCAGAGAATGAAGACCGGACTTGTGTCACAGTATTGGGAAATCAGGCAATGAAACAATTAAAGAATGCTGATAACACACTATCTCCGTTGACAGATATTCCATCGTCATTGATTGATAAAAATCCTACTCAACCTTTGGTCAATTTAAGTAAACTGTCTCTGGCTGTAGCTCCTTCTGATGAAAATTTAGCACTAAACATTCTTGATGAGATGGTAGATACCGCAAACAAAAGCGATGATGGAACGGAGAATGGTTTAGTCGGCTTCGACGTTGAAATTTTTAGAAAGCTTACGTCTAAAAATGAAATAAGAGTCAGACAAGCGGCCACAAATTTACAAAATCCTTTGCGACAAACCGTTGTATTTGCCGCGATATACCAAGTAAAAGCCAAAGCACTTAATAACAAAATCAAAAAGAAAATGTGAATCTGTTTATTTTCTTCTAAACGTCACGGAAATCAGACCATGCCGTTTGCTACATGAATAATCAGTTACTGAAAATTTTGTTGAAATCAACCTTGATGCCTTCGCTTTCGACTTCTTGGTTGTAAAAGATTTTTCCGCCTTCTTTGGTTGTTACAAAAATCGAACGGCTATAAGGTTCGATTGTCCACACAGCTTTGACTCCATATTGAACTAAAAGCTCAGATTTTTCGAGCAGGTCTTGGATGTTTTGACTTGAAGAAATAACTTCAATCGCAAGAACAGGCATTTCAGAATAGCGGGTTATGTCTTTCCAAAAATTTGCTTTAATTTTTTCACGTTCATAAACGCTTATATCCGGGGTTATACCATTTCCTATATTCAAAGTGAGTTCAGGCAAACATTTCAGCCTTTTGTTTTCATTTAGCTGTTCGATAATATCTGAGCAAATAATGCTGTGGTTGAGTGACGGCATCTCTCTTTCCTCTTCTTTTTCACTATTAACTTCTTCTAATTCGGCTAACATACTTTCACCTCAGATGCCCACACTCTAAACCAAATTGATTTTGTAGCCAAGAGTTCCATTTACCCTCTTCTCAACGTCGCTTCAATCAAACCGTGCGGCTCATCAATCGGCAAGAAAATTTCGTTGGGGTTATCCATTTCAAACCGTGATAAATCAACGGGCAGGCAATGTTTGTTTGGCATTGAAAGGCTTATTTCCGAAATCTCTTTTCGTTCATTCAAAACCCTTTCGCCCATGGCGTAGAGTGTTTGTTGAACGGAAAGGCTGTTGTGCGCGGCAAAGGTTTCAATCAATAAACGGCGTGCTTCATTCCAGCATTCGCCAAAATCAATTTCTTCGCTCGTATAAACCCAACCGGCACGCACAATGGTTGCGAAAATTCTGTCTGTTGCTTCCGGTAGCGTCGTAAAGGGGTCTTTAATAAAACCGACAAATCCCGAATCCGTAGTCTTTAAAACCATCAAATCATCAATGCCCGATTCGATGATTTTCTTCTCTCTTGTGGCTTTGATTTTCGTAGTTCGTTTTTCGTCGCCGCATTGAATAAAAGCGTGTGGATGCGATTTGCCGTCAACCTTTATTCTTCGCCAGATTTTTTCCGTTATCTTTACAACTGCACGCGAAACCTGCGGGTTGTTTGAAAGAAAATGTTCGGTCATCAACAATGCGAATTTTTCAATCTCGACAATATCGTTCTGCCGCGCAAGGGCATAGACGGTATTCTTCATTGTGTCCGTCGGGAGAACTTTGCTGTTATCTCCCTCGGTGTGAACCGTAAGAAAATCACCTTCAAGTTGAATATTGAAATTAAGGTCTTTCAGTTCGTGATACTCATTCGAGCGGTTTACTTTCACAAGCCGCACACGCGATTTTCCGTAATTGTTTTGTGACAAAATGACTGACATATTTTGATTTGCGATTTCTGTATTGCCGGTTTGGTCTTTGGTTTTCGGTCTTGGTCTTCGATGATTATTTCTAAATGACAAATGACAAACGTTTTCTTTATTACTCCCCTACTCCGCGTCTCCCCTTCTCCCTTTCTCCGCGTCTCCCTTTCTGCTTTTCAGCTTCCGCGATAGGTTGAATAACCGAACGGATTCAAAAGCAAAGGAATATGGTAGTGTTCCGAATTATCGCGCACAACGAAAACGATGCTGATAACCGTATAAAAACTTTCTCTTTGTTGTTGTGAAAAATAATCTGCAACATCAAAACTGATTCGATAAACGCCCGTTTGCAAACTTGCGGCGGACGAAATCAATGTACGCAGACGCCCGTCGTTATCGGTTACACCGCACCCGATTTCCTCCCAATTGTCATCACCCTTTTGAATCTCCAGCACAATTGAAACGCCTTCGGCAGGACGCCCCAGCGATGTGTCTAAAATGTGTGTTGTTATTGCGCTCATCCTTCTAAAAGTTTTTGCAATCTCAAATGGGTTATCTTCAATTGTTCTTCTGCCGCATTGTGTATTTCCGTTTTTCTGTCGTTGGTCAAACGCTTGTAAAGTATCTTCAATATCTCGCCTGCGTTTTTTCCGGTAGCGCAAATAATAAAAGTAAAATCAAACTTCTGTTCATAAACGCGATTCGCGTTTGCCAGAACTTTCAACGTTTCTTCTGATGAACCTTGGGCAGCTTTTTGCTCTTGCCCTGACCAACGGGCTGAAACCATGTTCGCAATCTTTGGTGCTTTCTTATCACCGATTCGCGGATGTCTATTGAAAGCATCAAACCAATCATCTTGGTCTAAAGCCCACCAGACGTAATAAGCCATTAACTTCATTTCGCGGAAATCCGTAAACGGTCTGCGTTCCGCCATCTTTTCAGCCCAGGCACGCGAACCGCAACACGAAATTAAAGCCTCTACCGCATCTGCAAAAGGCATTGCGTTTAATTTTCCCAACCCTTTAATCAACTTATATTCCAAGTCTTGGGTCGGGTTTTCAGGGGTTGCGGTTTGCTTTATCTCACGCGGTTTTATGATGTCGTCTTGCAACACAACCCTGCCGAAAAGACGAAGACGGCTGACGCCGCCGTCAGGATAGATATTCAAACGAACATGAGTAACGACGCCGTGATATTGAATTTCCTCTTTATAAAAATGACGTTTGTCGGGACCGAGTTTTGTGCGAGTAAGAATTTCGCTCCACTCCGTTTTTTTATTTAACAACTGCTCGTTTGTTAAGCCCCGTCCGTCACAGCCTTCAATCATACAGCTATCGGGGTAGTTCCCTTTGAAATGCGATGTATCAACTTCAATCTTGTCTATACTTGCGCTTGAACAGAGTTTAACTATGCACCAATCGTGTCCGGGTCCGCGCCGTCGTTTTGTTTCCCAGCCGTCGCCCATATTTATGCCTGCGCCCGGCATTATCAAATTATGGCGATGCCCGAAAAACATATCGCTGCTTAACACAACACGCGCGCCGTTTCGCGCCGCTGCCAAATCAACAAAGCCCGCACGTTCCATCGTGACCAGATTGGGAATAACCTCGCCGTAAACTTTCAAACGCGCAACCCCGCCGTCAGGAAATATGTTTAGACGGATATGCGTAAAACTCGCATCAATGTTCACTTTGAATTTGTTTTCAATATCACCTTTTAGTTGTGAAGGCGGGAGTATTTCAATCCAGATTGCGTCGAGCAATTCATCGTGTGTTGCCATATCATCGACAGAACAAGCCTCGATTGAACATTGTTCAGGGTAATTGCCTCTGAAGAATGCCGTATCCACAACAACACCGTGAATCCTGCCGTGCAAACCCAGCTTTATCAAACACCAATCATATCCGGGTTCGCGTCTTCTTCGGGTTTCCCACCCATCCATCCACTTTCCGAACTCTGTGTATTTGTCTTCGATAAAGATGGGTTTTTCGGGTTTTAAGAGATTCTCTTTCGGCGCAAAAAACTCATCGTTAGCATAAAGCACAACTCCGCCCAAACGCTCGGAAGCCAAGTCAATATATTCTGAAAAGTCTAGCTCGTTCATCGTTAATCTTTGATTATATAAACACCTATTCGTCGGCTTACCGCAAGGAGTTTTTTGCAATTTTGCTATTTCCATTAGCCCAGCCGTTCACGGCTGGGAATGCGATAACGACAAAATTATTCAGTCCCGTTCACGGGGCTTTTCCAATCGGCTTTAGCCATCACTCACAACTGCCAATCATCCTCTTCAACATTTATCGTTTCTAAAGTTTCAGACAATCTCCCGCGATGGTGATGCGATTCCTGATTATCAATGTAACGTGACACTTTTTCACATTCATCTCTACGCAAACCCACAACACCATATCCTTCCTGCCAACTCAACTTGAAACGCGGTTTTATTTCCTTATTTACCCTAAAAGAAGTTGCGCCTTTTACCTGACCTATGAAATCACTGATTAAGGTTGTCGGGCGAAGACGCACCAACAGATGTACATGGTCAGGCATGGCGTTGTGTCTTATTGGTAACCCGGCGCGGTTCTTTACTTCTTCATTCAGCAAAGTTAGAAAATCTTTGCGCCAACTTCTTTCAATAAGCGGTTCGCGTCTAACAGTTGCCCAGATGAAATGAAAATAGAGTTGATGAAATGTGTGTGACATCTTGGTTTATCCTTTTCTTGGCTAACACCTGTGTAGAAGCCCCGTGAACGGGACTGACAAAATCAAAACGCAATTCGATTCCCAGCCGTGAACGGCTGGGCTAATGGAAATGTGGTTTTCAAACTCAACTCTTATGAATGTCATTATGCTTTACACTTAACAATTCACCTTTTGGTTCTTTTACCACAATCCCTTTATCGTAAATCAATTGTCCGCGCAAATATGTCTGCTCTACGACACCTTTTAATTCTTTTCCTTCGTAAGGGGTGAGTTTGTGCCGGTGTTGCAAAATGTCCGTGGCAACGCGAAAACTTTTATTCGGATTCCAGACAACAAAATCAGCATCGTTTCCCACAACAATCGCGCCTTTTCTTTTTTCCAAGTTCACAAGGCACGCCGGAGCATAGCATAACCATTCGCAAACTTTTTCGATTGTGAATCCGCGATTGCTCCCTTCGGTCCAAATAAGCGGAAGGCGCAGTTGTAAAGAAGAAATTCCGCCCCAAGCCTGCATAAAATCACCTTCATCCAGGAGCTTTAATTCGGGAATACATGGTGAATGGTCGGAAACAATCATATCAATCGTGCCGTCGCTCAGTGCCGCCCAGAGTTTTTCACAATTTTCTTTTTCGCGTATCGGCGGACAGCACTTAAACTGTGTTGCCCAATCAGGAATTTCCTCTGCCACCAAAAAAAGATAGTGCGGGCAGGTTTCAACCGTAAACGGCAAACCCGACGCTTTTGCTTCGCTTAATAATGGCAAAGAATCTGCCGAAGAATGATGAACGATGTGCATCTTCGTCGTTATCTCTTTGCATAAACGTACAAGTAATTCAATGGCTTCGTCTTCTGCCCTTCGCGGACGTGAACACAAAAAAGTGGAATAACTTTTCGGGTCATGTTGAAGTTTGATTTGTTCTTCGGTTGCCAGATCAACGGGCGACGGCATTTCGGCATGAACAATCAAAAGCGCATCGAGACGTTTTAGTTCAGGCAAGGCTTCGCGCAAATCTTCTTCGGTCACATTTGGAAAATCATCAACGCCCGAATGAATCAAAAAACATTTGAAACCGACTACGCCTGCTGTCAAAAGCAGTTCTAATTCCGAAGTGTTTTTCGGAACTACGCCGCCCCAGAAACCAACATCAACAAAGCATTGTCCCCGCGCCGATTCGCGTTTGATTTCCAAAGCCGAAAGCGTAGTAGTCGCGGGAATTGAATTCAGCGGCATATCAATGAGTGTCGTGACACCGCCCGCCGCCGCCGCTCTCGTAGCCGTTTCAAAACCTTCCCACTCTGTCCTGCCCGGTTCGTTTATGTGAACGTGCGTATCAACAAGTCCGGGCATCAAAACGCTTGTTTCGTTAATTTCAATCAGCTCGCAATCGTCGGAAATTTCATCGTAATCGGTAACAGCTACAATAAGCCCGTCTTTAACGTGAACGGCAAACGCCCCTATTCGTTCGGGCGTAACTACATTTCGCCCACGGATGATGAAATCAGGCTCAGTCATTTTCTTGTTCTGTTTGTTCACCCGTTGCTCTTCTTGCCTGTGCTCTGATAAACCCGCGTTTCGAGCCGCGCACAAAATTAATCAAATGCACTACGTTTTCATCTTCAATCTTTTCGACTTCGTTTATCGCCTCTTCCAACGGCAACCCCGAACGAAGCAGAAGACGAAAAGCGCGTTTAAGATTCAACCGTTGCTCAGCATTAAAACCACCGCGCCTTAAACCTATAACATTTAACCCGTAAACAAAAGGCGGATGTCCGTCTGTCATTGAAAACGGCAGTACATCCTGCACGATTTTGGATTCTCCCCCGATCATTGCGTAACGTCCGACGCGAACGTACTGATGAAATGCCGAATTGTGCGCGAAAAAAATGTGGTCTTCAACCGTTACGTGCCCCGCCAGAGTTGCGTCATTTACAAAAACATTATCGTCGCCTACGACGCAGTTGTGCGAGATGTGTGCTTTGACCATTATAAAATTGCGCGACCCCACACGGGTTTCATTTTCTTCGCCGCTTGCGCGATGGATAGTGACATATTCGCGCAAAATGTTGTCGTCACCGATTTTCAGATAACTTCTCTCGCCTTTGAACTTCACGTCTTCGGGCAATCCGCCCAAAACAACAGATTCTGCAATACGGTTTCGTTTTCCCAGAATCGTAAATCTTTTCAGAACAGCATGAGAATCAATGACACAGCCTTTGCCGATAACAACATCGGGTTCGATAACAACAAAAGGTCCAATCGTTACATCATCGGCGATTACCGCATTGGGACTCACGATTGCGGTCGGGTGAATTTTCCTTTCTGTCATAAAACTTATTCAGCGGGTTCGCCTGAACGCTGTACAACACGCAGTTCTGCAACAATGTCACGGATTCTTATGGCGAGTTGTTCAATTGTTTCGATACGGTGTCTTGTCTTTGGCTCAAGTTCAGCACGCAGTAACAACTGCGCCTGACCGATAATACCCGTCAACGGATTGTTTATGTCATGTCGCACACGAGAGATTAAATCCGTTACCTCAACAATCTTTTCATCTTTCTCTTTTAATTGAAATTTCAATTCTTCGATACTGTTATTCCGTTCATCCATGTTCATTAAAATACAAAATACGGAGGGGGTTAAACTTCGCCCTACATTCTGCATTCATTGACGCCCATCAAGCAAGCGAAATAAATTCGTGGCGATAAACAGGGCGTGAAAGTTGACAACCTTTTTATACGAACGTACATTTGCCCTCGCCATTGATGGGAGATCGTCTAATGGTAGGACTGCAGTCTCTGGATCTGCCTATCGGGGTTCGAGTCCCTGTCTCCCAGCCATAAAAAATTGTATTTGACGGATAGCTAAACCGCTGTCCGTTTTTCTTTTGTGTGCCTATTGTGTGCCAAACTTTATGTTTAATAGGCTTTCCAACTTACTTGATGCATCTTTTTGCATATCAGGCGAGACATGAGAGTAATTATCCATTGTCATCAAAATACTTGAATATCCTAATCTTTCCTGCACAATCTTTGGGTTTTCGTTTGCGGATAAAAGCAATGTCGCGCAGGTGTGATGTAAATCATAAAGCCTTATGGTCTGAGGCAAGCCGGCATTTGAAATTTCATATCGAAAATTCCTTGATAATAGGTCGTCCAAGATGACATAATGCGCCTATTAATCTTAATTCAAAGGCGAAAACAGAACATTGTACGGAGCAAATCAAAATTGATTTCAAAGTCTCGCCCGTAGTTTCTTTTTGGTTGCTTTCGGCTTTTTGCTGATTTTATTTTTGCCTCTGCCGCTTCTTTTGGTGTAAGCAGCGATTTGCCCGTCGCCGGAGATTATGATGGAGATGGGAAGGCAGACTTTGCGGTATTTCGACCATCAAGCGCAACATGGTTTGTACAAGGCTCCACACAAGGAATACTCATTCAACAATTTGGTTTGAGTGATGATATTCCAACGCCTTCGGCTTTCATACGTTGATTTGTTTGAAAAGAAACTATTGCTCAAAATAATCTAAGTACCTGATAGGATATATCTTTTAAGATAAAGCGCGTTAGGGACAACTTTTATCTATACTTATCAAATAAATGAGATTTTTAATTTTATTATCAATGCTATGTTTGCCTTTATCTGTTTTCGCTCAAACCGAGGGAACTAAAAAAACTGTTGACCCAACTCAGAATCAACAAAATCAAAACGAAATCAACAATAGTACTCAATGTTCCTCTGAGCTAAATAGTGATATTGAAAGAGCAAGACAAATTGATATGGACTTAAAAAATAAAGGCTCAAACACCTATTCCTTTATTCAGTCTCTGACAGGGTTAAGGGTTGTTTTTGAAGGCGTGAATTATGAAGCAAATCTCAATTCTGCCGTTCTTGGGTATGAAAAAATTGACGATGCAAAACCTCATGGTTCTAAAGATGATTCAGGACCTTTTGACTCTAAAGAAGTGATTAAAAAAGCTGTGATTACTTATCAACCACGGCCAGAATATACAGAAGAGGCAAAGAAAAATGTGGAATCTGGAATTGTAAAAATATCTGCTGTTCTTTATTACACAGGTGTCGTCACTGACATAACCGTTATAAAAGGTCTTAAATATGGATTAACAGAAAGGGCAATTGAAGCGACACAAGGAATTAAATTTATTCCGGCGCAAAAAGACGGGCGCAATGTCTCACAGCACGCTCACTTTGAGTATAACTTTGTGTATTTCTGATAAATCAATCTTTTAGAGTTTTCATTAAATTCAAAGCTGATATGAGACACTTGCCTGACAAAGTAAATCATATGGTTATTGAAGCGGCGACTTCATCTGCATGACTTTATAAAAACTGATTGGTAAATTAAGCAAGACCCAAAATCAAGTATTCAAATTTTAATGCGTTGTTCTTCAATATGAAGCTATGAATCTAACAGAACAAGCTTAACTTTCTCACGCCCGAATTTCAGATACAACGCCGGAATTACAATCATATTTAGAAAGGTCGAAGTTACAATTCCTCCCAAGATAACAACCGCCATAGGTTGCTGTATCTCTTTGCCCGGCTGTCCTGCTCCTAATGCAAGCGGAATCAATCCTACTCCGGTCACTAATGCTGTCATCAATATCGGGCTTAGTCTTTCCATAGAACCTTGAACAATCGCATCATGAAACGGAACATTTTCCTCTGTCATAAGATGTTGGTAGTGGCTGATGAGCATGATACCGTTACGTGTTGCTATGCCGAAAAGCGTAATGAAACCAACGAGCGAAGCAATCGAAAGAGTCCCTCCCGAAAGAAAAACCATAACAACACCACCGATTAAAGCGAGAGGCAAATTAGCCATAACGAGTAAAGCGGAACGTGCTGATTTCAATGCAAGATAGAGTAGTAGGAATATCCCTGCTATCGCCACTATCGAAAGCAGCGTAATTTGTCTCGATGCTTTTTCCTGAGCCTCGAATTGACCGCCATATTGAACAAAATAACCCTGAGGCAATTGTACCTTTGTGCCAATGGCTGTGCGAACATCTTCGATGACGCTACCAAGGTCTCTTTCTGCCACATTAGCCTGGATAATAATGCGACGCCCTACATTCTCGCGGTTAATTGTGTTCGGTCCTTTATCTACTCTCACCTCGGCGACTTGAGCGATTGGAACTTTCGTTCCGGTTGGCGTATCAATCAAAGTACTGCTGATTGATTCGATTGACTCACGCGCTTTGTCGTCGAACCGCACAATCACGTTATATGTTCTTTGCTCTTCCAAGACCTGGGAAACTTCGTGACCGTTGAAAGCCGTGTCAACAGTTTCCGTCAAATCCTCTGCACGAAGCCCGACTGCAGCGGCAGCCTCACGGTTCATATTTATCTGTATTTGCGGGACTCCTACCTGTGGTTCAACCATCAGGTCAACGATACCGGGTACACCTGCCATAGCATCTTTAATTTCATTTGCCTTTGTGCGAAGTGTCGCCAGGTCCGGACCGAAAAGCTTAATGGCAATTTGAGCACGGGTTCCTGAGAGAAGATGGTCTATACGGTGCGAAATTGGTTGTCCGACTTCAACACTAGAACCAGGTATATGAGAAAGTTTTTCTCGAACTCCTTCCATCACAACTGCGTGCTTGCGGTTTCCTTCTTTAGTAACAACTTCGATTTCACTTGTATTAACACCGGCTGCATGTTCATCCAACTCTGCGCGTCCTGTGCGGCGAGTGGTTGAGACGACTTCGGGGACATCGAGCAAACTCATCTCGACAATTTGACCGATGCGGTTTGATTCGGCGAGCGATGTACCGGGAGGAAGATTTACGTTGATGTTCAAAGTCCCTTCATTAAATGGCGGAAGGAATTCCCGACCCATAAACCGGAAGAACGAAACAGAAACTAATAGCATTATCAAAGAAGCCGCTATTATTTTGAAAGGATGGCGAAGCGTCCAATTGAGAATCTGCGCGTAGCGTTTTTTCAGCCATACAACAAGCCGCGACTCTTTTTCTTCTTGAATAATCTTTGAATGTCCAAGCAGGAAATAGCACAGTACCGGAGTAATGGTTAGTGCGACGATAAGTGATGCGAAGATCGAAGTGATATAAGCAAATGCCAAGGGCGCGAACATACGCCCCTCGAAACCACCCAAACTAAAGAGTGGCAAAAAAACCAAGACTATAATCAGTGTTGCAAAGACAATGGAGTTTCTTATTTCACTCGAGGCATTGTAAATAATCGTTATTACGGATTGCGGCAAGTGTTTTTGTGCGTTTTGCTTCAAACGACGAAAAACATTCTCCACATCCACGATTGCATCATCAACAAGTTCACCGATGGCTATGGCAAGCCCTCCGAGCGTCATTGTGTTGACAGTGAAGCCAAAGTAATTCATTGCAAGAATTGCAGTGATGAGAGAAAGCGGAATGGCTGTGAGTGAAATAAAGGTAGTACGGAAGTTCCAGAGAAACAGAAACAAAACTATTACCACCATTATACCGCCTTCTATAAGCGCACGTTGCACATTACCTACTGCTCGTTTGATGAAGTCCGCTTGCTGAAATGCTTTGGTCTCAATCACTACATCGGGTGGCAATGTGTTTTTGAGCCCCGAAAGAGTTGCTTCGATTTGGTTCGTAAGCTCAAGTGTGTTGGCATTCGGTTGTTTCTGAATCGTAGCTACTACAGCCCGTTGACCGTTAAAACTTCCATCGCCGCGTTTTAACGCCGCACCTTCTTTTACGTTTGCCACGTTTTTAACCAGAATAGGCGCACCGTCGCGGACTGTGATAACAGAATTGGCTATATCGTCAACCGAATAGGCGCGGGCTCTGGCGCGAATCAAATACTCTTCGTTTGGTCGCTCCATAAAACCACCTGAAGCGTTCGCGTTCGCTGCACCAACCGCTTTTGTTACGTCTTCAAGTGAAAGGTTGTAGTCAGCCAGTTTTGCGGGGTCAACCAAGACCTGGTACTGTTTGAGTTCGCCACCGATAATCATTACTTGAGATACGCCAGACACACCCAACAGACGCGGCCGCACGACCCAGTCCGCCAATGAACGTAATTCCATTGGTGAAGTCTCTTTGCTCGTCATGGAGATAAGCATTATTTCACCCATTGTCGAAGAGATTGGTCCAAGTGTCGGCGGCGGAACACCTGCGGGCAGACGGACTTGTTGAAGTTTTTCCGTAACTAGTTGGCGGGCACGATAGATGTCAGTTCCAAATTCAAATTCTACAAAGACAATTGATATTCCGACAGCTGAATTGGATCGGACGCGAAACACTCCCGCAGTCCCGTTCATTGCCGATTCAATTGGTAATGTAACAAGAGATTCAACTTCTTCAGGGGCTAGTCCGTGCGCTTCGGTTAGAATAGTCACAGTCGGTGCGGTTAAATCAGGAAACACATCAACGTGCGAATTAACGGTGACATAACCTCCGTAAACTAGAAGCACGATGGCGGCCACAATAACGAGCAACCTGTTCTTGAGCGACCATTGAATGATTTTGTTCAACATATCTTTAATCTTTCCAATAAGACCGACACTTCGAGGTTATAAATTGGACTCCAATAAGCCGTATTGTGGTTTCCTCGCCTGGTAAATGAGAGTGATGACACTGTCACAAACAGCCCGGACGATGACAGAGTCAAATGTTTCACTTCCGTCAGGGAGTTGGTTCCGAAGCGATTACCTCTCCAAATCAAAGTTTAGATACTTTTTTACTCACTTAGGTCTCATGTGAATGCGCTCCGGCAGCTGCGGGACTCAACTCTTGCAACTTCAGTTGATAAGCACCTTGAGTGACTACTCGTTCGTCTTTGTTTAGCCCTGAGAGAACTGCAACCTTATCACCGTATTCATCACCCACTATCACTTCACGTCTTTGAAACTCTTCCCCTGAAAGAAGCACGTAAACAATCTTCTTTCCCTCATGTTCAAGCACAGCCTCTTTAGGTATCATCATTGCGTTCACCGATTCGCCCGCGTCTAACCGTACATTCGCTTGCATCCCCAAACGTAATACGCGCCCCTCATTAGGTACTTGAAATACTACATTTGCAGCCCGTGTCTTCTCATCAATCACCGCTCCCAAATCCAGAACTGCCCCCTTGAATTCTTGATCCGGGTAAGCCGATGTGATGAAAGTTGCAGAGACATTGCCGCTAAGACGATTCAAATCTCGCTCAAAAATAGGAGCCTCGACCCAAACTGTATCAAGGTTACTTATTTCGACAATGGTTTCGCCTGCGCCGACCTGCTCGCCAATCGACTTATTTACTTTTGTGATATAGCCACCTAAAGGAGCTCGCACCGTGTAACTTGAGTTTGCCCCGCCAATATTAGCGAATGAAGGCATGGCGACTTGAGCGGAAGCGAGCGCATCACGTCTTTTTACAGCAGCGTTGTAATCTGCTTGTGCAACATCACGCTCTGCCTCTACTGCTTGAAGTTGTCGTTGCGAAAACGCTTTGCCCTCATATAATCGTCGAGCGCGAGCCGCTTCTTTTTGTGCAAGTTCAAGACGTATTTTTGTATTTTCCACCTCGCCCACCGAAGTGCGACGCTCGGCTTCAAGGCGAGCGTTTTCAACCGCTATCTGTGCGTTCTGGGCTTGAACCTGCGCCTGTGCTGCGCGTACCTGCGCTTCTTCTGCTGAAGTAGCTTTCTGTTGAACAACTGCGATTGCCTGCCCTTTTGCCACTCTCTGCCCGACGCGGGGAAGACCGCCTCCGGTGATGATGCCGCTGACGGGCGGGGCGACCAGAGCTTGACTGTTGGCAGCAGGTACAACCCGGCCCGTAGAAGTAATCTGCCTCGCTACGGTACGCTCTTCTACCTTTGCCAGTTTTAGACGGATAAGCCATTGCTGTTCCATTAAAAACGCAACTGTTCCCGTAGTGTTAGCCTGCGGCGGGGTTTCCGAAGCCTCTGTTTTTGTTGAACTTCTACGCAATATGAGCGCGTAAAATAACGCAACAACTATGAGCAAACTAAACACGGTTATTAATAAGATTCGCTTTGTGATTTTCGCGTAGTCCGGCTCGGTTTTGGTTTCATCTGTCTTATAATCAGCCAAGCTCTGCGTTTCCTTGGTTTGGTCATGCTCATCCATTGTAGGTGTACTCATCTTGTAATATTCGTTCCGGTTGCGAGTTCGAGTTGAAACAAACTCGTATAATAAGCCATTAACGCCCTGTAATAATTTGCGCGAATTTCGGTGCGTGTGCGTTGAGCGTCCAAAAGCGTTATCAATTCAGCCACTCCCTCTCGGTAAGAAAACAGACTGATGTCGCGCGACTCATCTGCCTGTTTCAAAATACCCACTTCGTATGCACGAACCTGCTCGCGTGCAGTCTCGTATGCCCTGTACATTGATTCCACCTCCGCTATTGCGCGGTTACATACGATTCGGAGATTCGCTTCTGCCACCCGTTGCTCAGCTTCAGCTCTCGCTATGCCTCCTTGATTACGATTTCCGAAAGGAAGCGGAACTGTCACTCCTGCAAGCACGGCGTTATCTACACCAACACGCTTGTACCCGACATAAGGCACCACTTCGCCCTTGCCCCGTGCGCGTTCGAGTTTTACAGAAACTTCAGTCAGTACGAGCGCAGCCTCGAGTACTTTTATATCGGTGCGGTTGTTTAGAGCGTTCTCACGTATCATGGTTAAATCAAGCGGAAACTCTTCGAACCTGAGCACTCCCCGCACCTCTAAACTTTCAAGGCACGCAAAATCGCTTTCTCCCAGCATTTCTAAGAGTCTTATTTTGGCTTGTTTCAAAGAGAGCGAAGAATTTGCAACCGCCGAATCGAACTTAATGCGTTCTAGCCGGACTTTAATAACCTCACCCTCAGCTATGTAACCTTCCTGAAAACGTACCGTATTGAATCGTAAAAGTTCCGTGAAGCCTGCGCGGGTTTCTTCTTCAATTATTAGGAGTTCATTCGCTAGTAAAGCTTCATAGTAAGTCCGTTTTAACTCAAAGAGGCGGGCGCGGAGCACATTTGTCAATTGAGCCTCCGCGACCTTGACGGTTCGGTCCGCCAATTCCATACGAAGTTTTTGCTGACCACCCAATTCAAAAGGCTGCGTTACGGTCAATCCGGTTTCATATAATCGGTTGAAAGGAGTTGGACCTGTGAGTTGAAGATTCTCAGCACTGATGGTAACTCCGGGGCGCGGGCGCAACCGTGCTCCAATTTTTTCAGCTTCAGCGACATTAATTTCAAGACGTGCGGCTTCAAGTGAAAGATTGCGTTTGAGAAAAAGTTCGGTTGCGCTTTCAAGTGTCAGAATATCAGGCGTTTTTGATGCGCTAACAGTTTGCTGCGTTGCCGTCTGTGAACGTAATGGTGTCACCATAAAACAAGCAAGTAGAACTATTGCTAGTATTGTATTGAAATGTTTCATCAGGATTTTCTACTCACTCCACCTTAAAATCTGTGAGCGGTAAACGCTCATTCAGTTTTGAATTTTTTACGAGAAACTCGATGTCATAGTCGCCCGGAGCATCAATCGTCACATCCGCAACATATATTCCGGTGACTTTCCCTACTCGCGCTTTCACACGCCCAAGTTCCGCGCCGCTTTTATTGCGAATAATCAGATTCACGTCGGCTTTTTCCACCGGAGTTCCGTCCGAAAGATCCGTCAGGTGAATAAGAAACTGACTCTGTTTTCCTGCCTTCAAAGGGTCGTGTTCAAAAAAGTTCTCAATTCTATCGGTAAATTCCGTACGCGACAGAGCTTCCTCTTCCTCTTCGGAAGAAACTTTTTCCTTAATGACACAAGCGGATAGAAGAGCTACCGCTAGAAGCAAAAGCAGAATCTGTCTGCAACGACACTGTGTAGTTTTTGAAATTGTTATTTTTGGTAGAAAAATATTCAAAGAGAGCATCCTTTTACCCCAACAGATTAATTAAAGATTCGGTCGCGTGATGTACAGTAAGCGGTGCAACAAAAGAGATGACTAAAAGAGTAACAGCGAAAAAAGATATGGTAAGTAAAGCTATAAGTTTATTTGTTCCTGATATAGCCTCGACATGTCTAAGACTTGGTAACTCATCCGCGAAATTAAGCAGACGACGCACGCGTTTTTCCAACCCATTCTTATCTTCCGGAATGAAACCCGTAACAATTGTCCAAGAACTAATTGAGTCAAGCTGCGCCAGTTTTTGTTTACCCATCTTCACCATTGCATCGGCTATTTCAAGAGGCATGCATGTTTGTGCCGCAGCCACTTCGTCACAAACCATCTCGATTTCCAATGTGCGCCAACGCATTATGACGTGCGCCAAAGGAAAGGCTAGCGACGAATAAACACAAATGTTTAACAAGAACTTGAAAAAATTATCATAGCGGCGATGATGCGCCCCTTCGTGTTCCAGAACACCTAGCAATTCTTCTGTCGTCAAGATACAAAGAGTACCGGAAGATAGTAATAATTTTGAGGAAGTAATACCCCATACAAAGGAGAGAGGATAGTCGCTCATTACAAGTCCAACATCGAGATTGTGACGCGCAGCTGTTTGTCGAACCAACGATAGTTTATCGGGTGAAGGCAAAGTAGCAGTCAATTCAAGTTTCTTAACGATATTGTTAATACGCCAATATCCGCGCACGGCAGAATAGAGTACGAAACATGTTGTCGAAATTAAAAAGGTCAGGGTCAGATAAGCAAGTACCGGTTCAAGCCTCTCAGTCAACTCACCTATCAAATGGAGTTTGTGTAGCGGAGCGGTGTGTGCTGCCTCAAACTGATCTTCACCCAAAAGTATCCGGGGCAGAAACGCTGCACATGCAATCCACGCCGATACAACAGGCGGTAATACAATTGCCAGAGAGTAAATTTTAGAGAGCGTGTGCGGATGTAAAGACCATACACCTCTTGATGCGAAGGATCTGATTGTTATGGCAATGCAGAAACTAACAATCATCAAGACTGTACAAAAGAGAACAAAATTTTCGACTGCGTTGATTATCATCTTTTTCGCATTAGCTATTTTTTACCCTTTTGAGCCTGCTCTCTGCGTTTTTCCCTAATCATATGCTCTAGGCGATTGAGCGTTGCTTCGTCTTCGCCAACCAGATCCACAAAAGCCGAAAGGGCGGGTTCAGTGAACTGATTTAATAACGCCCCCAGCACTTCTTCAGCCATATTTTGTTCAAACTCATTACGGGTGTAACGCGGCGCATAAATATGTGCCTTACCTTCTTTCTTGCGTGTAAGAAATCCTTTTCGATGCATTCTATCAAGTATGGTAAGAACGGTTGTGTGAGCAATCTCGCGACTACGTTGTAATCGCTCTTCAACTTCGTTCACTGTTAGGTCCGGCTCGCTCCAAAATAATTCCATCACAACTGTTTGGAGTTCGCCGAGAACGTGCGCTCCACCTCGCACGTTCGGCTTAAACCCTCCCAAGGTTATCTTTGATTTTCTTGGCATCTGGTCTTTGCTCGCTTCACATTAAGAGGCGCAAGTATAGTGTGACATTTATATTTTTTCAACTACACCAAGTAGTCGGAAATAGAATAATCAAACTATGAAAGCGAACCGAGGATAAAATTTGGAATAAAGCAGTGGATTGATTAGTCTTCGTTTTTCATTTTATTTCAGCGAAGCTAGCAAGCAGACAAACCGTTTCTAGCCGCCAATACGCTTAAAAGAATGGCGCACTTAGATTAGATGTTCATGGTGAAATCAGAAACCGTTTGAAGTGTCAGGAACTTTTTCTGAAAAACGATTGTCTAAGTTTTCAATGGCTCATATTTTATACAAATTAGTAATTCTATTTTTCTTTGCTTGTCTGTTTTCGGTTTATTGTGTTGCTCAGGTTAAAAGCAATAGATTGGCTGAACTGTTTGCTGAAGTAAGCGAGGATGAAAAGTTAGCTGCCGAGTGCGTGCGAAAATCTCGCCAAGAGCAAATCACAAAGTTTCGCAGAGTCTTACCCGTAATATCAGGACATTGTTGGGGTGGCTGCCCTCTTACGGTTGGCTTGCCTTATTATCCTCGTGAAGCAAAACAACTTAAAACTTATCAAATTTATGAAAAGAATGGAATGCTCTAAAATGCCTATTGCAGGGGCGACGCATCTTAAATGTTAAGAACTTTGAGCAAATAGTCTTGATTTCGTCCTGCCTTGAGCATTTTGCCTTTGATTGAGCGTTTGCAACTCTTCTCTTTATTCAGCAGGTTCAAAGC
>Ga0187894_10001938_pt1 | contig 25633 bp, 21 predicted proteins | sample GBC1701081metaG_FD_136650 | JGI IMG/M metagenome (GOLD analysis project Ga0187894, IMG submission 136650) | White microbial mat communities from a lava cave in the Kipuka Kanohina Cave System on the Island of Hawaii, USA - GBC170108-1 metaG ... | reverse complement strand
GTAATCGCTCAAATTGCGGCGGACTTTCGAGAACGCGGCGAGCGGGCCGTCGTAACCGAGTCCGGAGAGCGGGTCTTTGCCCGTGACCATCGTCATCAGGTTGTCAACTTCCTCTTTCGTCCATCCCATCGCCGTGAGCGCGTCGGTGGCGGCCAGCGTGCGCTCGATCTTGATCGCGCGCTCTTTCCGCCGCTCTTCGATGGCCAGCGCGTCTTCGGGCGATTCGTTTCCGGCGTTTACAAAAGAGGGCGGCGCTTCGACCTTCTCCTCTTCCTCATCGAAATTGAATGAGAAGAGGCTCGACGTCATCGTGACCTCGTTGAGCCGGTGGAAATCGTAACGCTCCGAAGACATTTCGTGGATGCGCTGCTGCATCCGTTGGTGTTCGAAGACTTCAACCTCGCGGTCGCGCTTGAGCAACAGCCCCATCTTCTCGCCGGGCGCCAAGGGTCTGGGGTCTTCGGCCATCGCTTCCAGCGGCGCCACGCCTTTTTCCGATGAAGCGAAATATTCCTTCTCCGTCTTTCCGAACCAGAGCGGGCGCAACCCCAGCGCGTCGCAACTGAAGACCACTTCATCGCCTTCACGCGCGATGATCGCGGCAGGCCCTTGCGCGAGCGATCCGAACGCGCGGCGGAAGTAGCGGTGGAAAGGTTTGAGCGGCGTGTCGTACTTCTCGCTCTCGCTCCAGACGGGCGGGAAAATGATCTCGACGGTCTCCATCAACGACAGCCCGTAATTGAACATCAGGCTTTCGACGATGCGGTCGAGAATCTGCGAATCGCTCGCGCTCGTCGGCAGTTGAAAGCCCAGCGCGACCGCTTCGCGCGTAAGGCGGTCAATCGAATTGATCTCGCCATTGTGGCCCAGCGTCGAAAACATCTGCGCCCTTTCGGCCGCCGAGTTGGTGTTGGTCGAATAGCGTCCGTGGCCCAGCGTGATCGCCGATTTGAATTCCGGCTTGGAGAGTTCAGGGAAGTAACGCCGCAGCGCCTCAGCGTCTCCGCGAACCTTGTAAACGGCGCTGGTGTGGCTCAAGGAGGCGACGTGAACCGGCAATTCGCGTTCGAGCGCCAGATGTATGTGAAACGTTTCGCGGTTCCCCATTCGCCGCGCGCCGCGCGGGATCGCCGCGACCTGCCAGTAACGCGGCTCCCCGGCGCGGCCCAGAGGCCCCAACGTCTCCGGCCTGGTCTGCGCATCCTGCTCGATCACGATCTCCATTCCGCGCGTCTCGAAGATCTCCACCGCGCGCCGTTTGATGACGTCGTGATCGGCGCGCGCGGCGGCGGGAAGCAGAATGTGCGCGACTGTGAAATAAGGATGATTGACGGTCGCGCCGATCAACCCGCGCGATTCCAGATGGCGCAGCCAGATTTCGCGCGGAATGTCGGTCTGGATGCCCGCGCCATCGCCTTCGCCGGCGATCTCGCCAGTGCGGTGCCCCATCTTGGTCAACGCTTCGAGCGTGCGTTTGACGTTGCCGTGCGACGCCCTGCCATCGCGTTTGACGCAGGCGATGATCGCGCAAGCGTCGCGCTCCTCTTCGATTCCCAACAGTTCGAGTAGTGTCATGGTTTTCCACCTGGTGTTAGTTCCTGGGATTAATCCTCCGATGCTCTTGCAAGACATCAACGACCGTCATTCGCCCTATAAAAATCGGCGATGATAAATCAAAAGCCCCAGCGAGCTTGTCTGCGTCTCGCTGGGGCTTGGCTTATCTTGAGCCTATTCATTTCGATTCAACTCTTGCCGCCAGCGAGTCGCATTCGTTTAGCGCGGATGATTGTGGCGCCTGTTACCGCTACCGGCGGGAGCGCGGTAACTGACACTGCGCCGGCCGCCGCTGACATTCCGGTATTTCCCAGGCTACGCTTCGTCATCAGAAATCAAATCCTATTTATGAGTTCATCTCAGACCTAAACTTCAACCCGGATTCAGGCTCGTTCCCACTGCTGAATCGGAACGCTGAACAAAATTTCGGTTGGAGGAGATGCAGATAGTCTTATGCGAGGCCACAAGATAAGGGTTTCCCAGTTGGTTTGTCCAATGACATTTTTTTATCGCGGAATAACCAATGCTTATTTGAGATGGAGAGGGCGCGTGGTGGCATAAATCCCCTGTGCTTTTCGATGGTTTATTGCCTTTGGCCGAGGGCGGGTGATAAATTGCAGCCCTTTGAAGAGACCGGCAATTTCGGCACGCCGCTTTGCGGCCATTTAATCGGTTCCGCCGCTATATGCGCGAAATGATGAAAGTCCCTGGGATATGGGAGCGGATCGAAACAGTCTTTCACGCGGCGCTGGAGCTTGAACCTGCCGCGCGGGGGGCTTACCTCGCCGAGGCCTGCGCGGGCGATGAAGAGTTGCGGCGCGAAGTGGAGTCGCTGCTCGCTTACGAAAATGAGACCGCCGGCTTCATTCAGAAACCCGCGCTCGAAGTCGCGGCCAACGCTCTGGCCGCCGATGCGCGCGAAGCAGATCAGCCGAAAACCGTTTCACAACAGATCGGCGCTTACCGAATCATCGAGCCGCTGGGCAAGGGCGGAATGGGCGAGGTCTATCTGGCTTTCGATCCCAGGCTGGGGCGCAAGGTGGCGATCAAGCTGCTGCCCGCCGAGTTCACTGCCGACGCCGATCGCGTGCGGCGATTTGAGCAGGAGGCGCGCGCGGCCAGTGCTCTCAACCATCCCAACATCATCACCATTCACGAGATCGGCCAGGCTTCTCCGGAAGAGTGTGGCGCACGCTACATTGTTGAAGAGTATGTCGAGGGCGAAACGCTGCGGCAGCGCATGGTGAGCGCGCCGCAGAAACGGATTGAGCCGTCGGAGGCGATTGACATTGCCCTGCAGATTGCCGCCGCGCTCTCAGCCGCGCACGAAGCCGGGATCGCGCATCGTGACATCAAGCCGGAAAATGTAATGGTGCGGCGGGACGGCATCGTCAAGGTGTTAGACTTTGGCCTCGCCAAGCTGACCGAGCCGTCAGCGCCCGCTGTTGACACACAAGCTCCGACAATGGCCGCCAGCACCGAAACTGGGGTAGTGATGGGTACGCCGCAATACATGTCACCGGAACAAGCGCGCGGGCTGAAAGTGGATGAGCGGACTGATGTCTTCAGCTTCGGCGTGATGCTCTATGAAATGGTCGCCGGGCGGAAGCCATTTGAGGGAGATACAGTCAGCGATGTAATCGCCGCGATATTGAAAACGGAACCATTATCGCTCGCGAGCTGCTGGGCTGAGGCGCCGGACGAATTACAGTGGATCGTCAGCAAAACGTTGCGCAAGGACAGAGAAGAACGCTATCAAACATTCAGGGAATTACTCAGCGATCTAAACGACCTCAAACAGGAGTTGGAGGTTCAGGTTAAGCCTGAACGGTCAGCTTCGACCGAAGGAAAAAAAACGACAGGCGCCGCATCGAGCGCCGCAATGATCATCAGCGGAAACGAGCGCCGACGGAACGGCTTACTACTTGTGGCGGGCGCGTTGATCGTGACCATTGCCGCCCTCGCTTATTTCCGATTCGTCAATAACCGCGCGCCAGCGATAGATTCGGCGGAAAAACTACGCCCACAGGCTACCGGCGACCAGCAGCGGGGCGCCAGGCGCTACACCGATAACACCGAAGCCTGGCAACTTTGTCTGAAAGGTAACTATTACGCGAACAGACAGAGCGGGGAGGGGTTTAAGAAAGCCATTGAACACTTCCGGCAGGCATTGAATCTCGATCCGAATTATGCGCCGGCCTGGGTTGGTCTGGCCGAGACTTACGCGTGGACAGGCGCATTGATGGGCACTCTGCCTCCGAATGACGCTTTCCCAAAGGTCAAAGCCGCGGCCCAGAAGGCGCTCGAGCTTGATGAAACGCTGGCAGAGGCGCACACATCGCTGGCGTTCTACCTCTTTTTTTACGAACGGAATTGGGCGGAGGCCGAGCGGGAATTCAAACGCGCGCTAGAGTTGAATCCAAACTATCCCGTGGCGCATCGCTGGTATGCGCGCTATTTAACCGCGATGGGGCGGCACGATGAAGCCATCGCCGAGATAAAAAGAGCCGTCGAGCTTGATCCGCTCTCGCTCAATGATAATTCGATAGCAGCTTGGATTCTGAGGGAAGCGCGCCGCTACGATCAGGCGATAGAACAATACCGCAAGACAATCGAAATGGATCCCAACTATCGCCCGGCGCATTCCGAGCTTGGGTGGGCTTATCTGCACAAAGGGATGCGTCAGGAAGCCATTGCGGAGTTCCAAAAGGCGATTGAACTGGCTGGAATCTCTCTCGAACCCGGAGCAATGAAGATCAGGATTGGCTATGGGCCGGTGGGTGGTCTCGCCTATTCCTACGGCGTGGCGGGTAATAGAGGCGAGGCTTTGAGGCTCGTAGAAGAATTGAAACGGCTGGCAGCGCAAAGCTATGTCTCGCCCTACACGATTGCCCTGGGTTACATAGGCCTTGGCGATAAGGAGCAGGCCTTTGCGTGGTTGGGGAAAGCCTGTGAGCAGCGTGACGGCTGGCTGGTCTTTCTGAAGGTCGGGCCGCATTATGATCCCCTTCGCTCTGACCCCAGATTCGATGACCTGCTGCGATGCATGAACCTCGCGCAGTGAGAAGGTGGGAAGAAAAGCGATAGCGGAGATGGCGACGAGCAATTCACCAGTCAAAGCACTGTCACTTCCTCTGTGGTTTTTGCGTCGCTCGTTGTTTCATCTCTTGTAGCAATGCTGCGGTCTCAGGCCCCAACGTCCCGCCCAGCGCACGGCAGCGCGCAAAGTCGGCCTCGGCTTCTTTCACTTTGCCTTGCATCAGAAGCGCGACGCCGCGACTTCCATAAACATCGGCCAGACGCGGGTCGAGCTTCAGTGCCTCGTCGAAGTCCGCAATCGCCCGCGTAAAATCCCGCTTCGCAAACCAGACTGCGCCGCGATAACCCCACGCTTCAGCCAGGCGCGGATCGAGCGCGAGCGCATGATTCACATCGCTCAGGGCGCGTTCAACATCGCCTTTCAACAACCACACCCTGCCACGATTGCTGAAAAAGCCCGCCTGCTGCGGAGCGAGCGCGATAGCCCGGTCGAGATCCGTGAGCGCGCCGTCCAGATCGCCCTTCTCCTGCCGTAGCAGCCCGCGATTGTTCCAGGCCTGGGCATGGCGCGCGTCCAGTTTGAGCGCCCGGTTGCAATCGGCCAGCGCCGCGTCCAATGCTCCCTGGCGATAACGAGCGCCGCAGCGGTTGCCCCACGCCACCACGTTACGCGCGTCCAGCTTGATAGCCTGATCGAAATCAGCGATGGCCGCGACGAGATCGCCCTGATCGCCTCGAGCCATACCGCGATTGTTCCAGGCGCCGGGGTCTCGCGGATTGAGTTCAATCGCCCGACTGAAGTCGTTGATCGCCGCGGCGAATTCGCCTAGCTCGTGGCGGACGGCTCCACGATTGAGATAGGCGTCGGTGTGGCGTGGGTTCAGTTCGGTGGCCCGGTCGTAGTCCCTGAGCGCCCCTGTCAGATCGCCCTTGCGATGCCGAGCGACGCCGCGGTTGTAATAAACGACAGCGATGCGCGCATCGAACGCGATGGCAAGGTCGTAATCGGCGATGGCGCGATCCAGCTCGCCCTTCGCCAGCCATTCATTGCCGCGTGCGAGGTAAGAAGCGGCTGACGCCGTGCGCGAGCTTGGGGCTTGCGCCAACGCCGGCAGCGGCGCGAGCCAACCGAGGCAGCACGAGAAGACAAGCAAAGCAACGAGCCTGATTTGATGATTCATTAGCTCTCCCTCCATTTCGGAGCAATGAGTCAGTATCGCGAGCGGTTCGGAACAACGAATCAGTACCGCGAGCGGTAGCGAGCGTCGCCCCCGAGCCGACCGATTGATGGAGCTGCGCTCGCTACCGCTCGCGGTACTGACGCGCGCGCGACGGCTACAGCCGCTTGGCAAACCCACTGACGTTCACGCCCGGATCGGTCCCTTGCAGAAACATCTCGCGCCCGCCGCCCGTGGCGATGAAAGCGTAGTTGATGGTCTGACCCAGACTGTCGTTGTAATTGCCCGTGCCCGTGCAATCGCCGTTCATCTTGAACGTGCCGTCTATCGTGCGAACCGGAATGATCTGGCCGTTGGCGCTGAATGTGTCCGCGCCGGTGAAGACGCCGCTGAGCGCGCTGTCCAAGCCGTGATTGATCAAGCCCGCGAGCGCGACTGGCCCGACGCCTTGCAGGGCGCCGCTCAAGTGGTAGCCGTACTGACCGTTGATCGTGCCGACGGTGCATCTGGGCGCGTGACTGCCGGAGGTGATGCGCCGGGCGACTCCTGAAAGCACGTTGCCAGCGTCGGTGTTGATGAAATAAAGCTCGTCGCCGCCGTCCGCCGCGACGTACTTGAAGGTCACTCGCAAGCCGGTCGCGTCGGTGAAGCTGCCCGTCGCGCTGCAGGCGGAATTGATCGTGAACGCGCCGGAGTAAGGGACGTTGGGCACGGGCTGGCCGTTGAGACTGATGATGATGTGGCGGCCATTGAACGATCCGTCGTAATTTTGCGTGAAGACGCCAGTGACGGAAGTGGCGCCGACGCCGGCGAGGCTGCCGGTCAACCGGTATCCATACGCGCCGCTGACCGTGCCCGCCGTGCATCTCGGAGCGCGGCGCGCAAAGACCTCGGCTTCTTGCGCCTGCGCGCGGCTGTGGCTCGGCGGCAGCCAGATCAGACCGATGGCCAGGGTGAGAATCGTCGCTGAGAGTAACCAGATCATTTTGCGTTTCATGGTGAATGCTCCTTTTCTTCGTTGAGGTTTGAAGTTGATGAAGCGATTGCCGGCGGACGCTTTTGCGGCCGCAGCCACATTCTTCGCGATTGATTGATGGTTTATTGCCTTTGGCTGAGAGCGGGTGATACAGTTCGGCGCCTTTGAAAAGACTGGCAATTCAACACGCCGCTTTCGGCCATTCAATCGGTTCCGCCGCTATATGCGCGAATCGAGGCTGAAAACTTGAATGGCTCCGATAATTTTTTTTGAGCGCCTAACCGAACAGGGTTATGAACACTCCCCCTCCTCAGGAAGTGACCCAACTGCTGCTGGCCTGGAGCAACGGCGACAAGGCGGCGCTCGACCGCCTCATCCCGCTGGTTCACGCGGAACTGCGCAGATTGGCGAAATTCTGCCTGCGCAACGAACGCCCCGGCCACACGCTGCAAACCTCTGCGCTCGTGAACGAAGCCTACCTGCGGCTGATTGACGTGGATCAGGTCGAATGGCGCAACCGCGCCCACTTCTTCGCTATCTCCGCAAAACTGATGCGCCGGATTCTGGTGGACTTCGCGCGCAAGCGCCGTTACCGGAAACGCGGAGGCGCGGCGCAGCAGGTCTCGTTTGACGAATCGCTGGCCGTGGGCGAGCAGCGCGACGAAGACCTGGTGGCGCTCGACGATGCGCTCGACGCGTTGGCAAAGATTGATCAGCGCAAGAGTCAGGTGATCGAGATGCGCTTCTTCGGCGGGCTGAGTGTGGAAGAGACCGCCGAGGCGTTGCAGGTGTCAGCCGACACGGTGATGCGCGATTGGCGTCTGGCGCGGGTGTGGCTGCTGCGCGAGCTGAGCGGGGAAAAGAGATGAAGGAAAAGCGGCGGATGGGCATTCCGCAATGAGTTTTATTGAAGGAAAAAGAAAGGAGCGCACAGATGTGTACGCAAGGAAAAATCTGTTGGCTGGCGTTGCTCATAACTCTGGCTGGTTATGGGCTGCCGCACGTTTACGCGCAAGACAAAACGAAAATGCCGGCGGCCCGACAAACCGGCTTCAAGTCCATCTTCAATGGCAAAGACCTGACGGGTTGGGAAGGCGATCCGGCGTATTGGACAGTCGAAGACGGCGCGCTCACGGGCACGACGGACGGCAAGCTCAAAGCGAACAGCTTTATCGTCTGGCGCGGCGGGACGGTCAAAAATTTCGAGTTGCGCGTGAAAGTCAAAATCACGCAAGGCGGCAATTCCGGGCTGCAATATCGCAGCGCGCCGTTCCCGAACGCCGGGCCGTATGTGTTGACCGGCTATCAGTGCGACATCGTGACGACGAACGATGAGTATGATGGGATGCTCTATGACGAACGAGGCCGCCGCATCCTCGCGCAAGCGGGCACGCGCGTCGTGATTGATCCGAACAACGAGAAATGGATTGTCGGTTCGGTGGGGCCGATCAAACATTTTCCTGCCGGAGAGTGGCATGAATACCAGGTCATCGTGCGCGGCAATCATCATCTCCATCGGATTGACGGGCACACGACCGTCGAAGTCTTCGACCACGATCCGAAAGGGCGAAGGCTCGAAGGCTTGCTCGGCGTGCAAGTCCACGTTGGGCCGGCGATGAAAGTGCAATTCAAAGATTGGCGTTTGAAAGACCTGCCGGAAGCGCCGCTGATCCCGCCGGAAAAAACGCCCATTCCACCCAGTGCGCCGAAAGTGCCGGTGCAAGGCGCGCCGCAGAGAAAGCCGTGAGTTCAAATTGCGGGAGTGAGACACGGTGGCTAAAATGTTTGCGTCGCGACAAATTCTACGAGAGGAGTTAAGACGATGACGGCACAGACGGAAATCGCGCTCGATACCGACAAAGACTACGAAGTGGTTGACGGAAAAATGGAGGAGAAGATGGCCGGAGCGAGACACGGAAGAGTCTGCGCCCGTCTGATTGCCAGATTGGATATACATGTTGAAACAAATGACCTGGGCGGAATTTACACTCCTGATACAACCTTTCAGATTGGCGCCAATGAACGTCTGCCGGACATCAGTTTTGTCTCTTCGGCGCGGATCCCGGAAGAGGGTGACCCTATAGGCAAATGGGAAATCGCGCCCGATCTTGCCGTCGAGGTCATTTCGCCGAACGATCTGTGGGACAAGGTGAACAGCAAAGTCGCGGCCTACTTTGCCGCCGGCGTGCGCGAAGTCTGGCTGGTCTCACTCGAACAACGCACAGTCAGCATTTACAACTCACCGACTCAGGTCAGAATTTTGAAAGAGGATGACGAACTGACCAGCGAGGAACTGCTGCCCGGATTTCGCTGCCGCGTCAGCGAAATCTTCGGCAGGTACGTAATCCATAATTCCGAAGGGGATACCGAAGAGACGACTCAATGACCGGCTTCCCGGCGCGCGCCGGAATCACTTCCCTGCCGCAAGATCGCCTCTGCGTTTGATGACGTAAGCCCGGATCGCTTCGACATCATCGTTGCTCAGCCATTTGCCGAACGCAGGCATGCCTCTCGAAGAGTAATCGCCGTCCAGCACAATTTCTTTGTACATCTTGAAGACCTCTGGCTTCGACATCGGCAAAGCGACGACGAGGCCGCCACCCCCGACCGCGCCCACTCCGTGACACACGGCGCACCATTGCGTGAACAATGCGCCGCCGTTGTTGATCACTTCCGCCGGCGCGTTCGATTCGATGGGCGTCAATGCCGTCATCGCTCGTTTCGGCGCCGAGGCCAGCGACTGTTTCGCATCCAGCGCGAAGGTCAGCAAGCGGCCGACGTTCTGCGTGTTGATGTCGATCATCGCATAGCCGCCGATCAGCGCGAAAGATCCGCCCCAGCCGGCCATAACCGAAACGTACTGCACGCCGTCAATTTCATAAGTCATCGGCGATCCGATAATGCCGATGCCGACCGGGGACTCCCACAGCTTTTCGCCTTTGTCCGCGCTATAGGCCACAAACCGCCCGTCGGACGCGCCCTGAAAAACCAGATTGCCGGCGGTCGTCAGCGTGCCGCCGTTCCACATCATTTTGTATTGCGCGCGCCAGCGTTCTTTTTGCGCGACCGGATCCCAGGCGAGCAGATGTCCGGGCGGTATTGACGGCGGCGCGTCTTTCAGCGGCGAAAAATCCACGCCTGTGTTCCAGGCTCCGGGTCTGTATTTGAATTTCGCGTCGGGCGCGTAAAAGCCGGGGAAGTCCTGGGCCGGGATGTAGACCAGTCCGGTCTGCGGATTGAACGACATTGGCATCCAGTTGTGTCCGCCCAATGGCCCCGGTTTCTGAATCGAAAAAGAAGTTTTGTAACGAGCCGCCGGATTCTCGATTGGCCGTCCCGTCTTTTTATCAACGCCTTTCGCCCACGTGACTTCGACATAAGGCTCGGCCGAGATCAGCTCGCCCGTCGCGCGGTCGAGCACGTAAAAGAATCCGTTCTTCGGCGCCTGCATCAATACACGTCGCTGGCGACCGCCGATGTTCAGATCGGCCAGAATCATGTGCTGAGTCGCGGTGTAATCCCACGTGTCGCCCGGCGTGGTTTGATAATGCCAGACATATTCGCCTGTATCGGGACGTAACGCGACGATTGACGAGAGATACAGATTGTCGCCCCCCTGAGGACTGCGAATCTGTTGGTTCCACGGCGAACCATTGCCCGTGCCAACATAAAGCAGATCGAGTTCGGGGTCGTAAGCGAGCGAATCCCAAACGGTGCCGCCGCCGCCCATCTTCCACCATTCGCCCGTCCACGTCTTCGCGGCCTTCTCCAACGCGGGAGATTCAAACGGCTTTGATGGATCGCCAGGCACTGTGTAGAAGCGCCACGCCTGTTTGCCCGTCTCGGCGTCGTAGGCCGAAACGTAACCGCGCACGCCATATTCGCCGCCGCCGTTGCCGATGATCACTTTGCCCTTCACGACGCGCGGCGCGCCCGTGATCGTGTATGGCTGATTCTGATCAACGGTTGTGACCTGCCAGACGACCTTGCCGTCTCCGGCGCCGAGCGCGATCAACCGTCCATCGAGCGCGCCGACATAAACCTTGCCTTTGTATACGGCGACGCCGCGATTGACCACGTCGCAGCAGGCCCTTGCGCCGTATGAGAGCGCGACCTTCGGGTCGTATTTCCACAACTGGGCGCCCGTCTTCGCGTCGAGCGCGTAAACAACGCTCCAGCTTCCGGTCGTGTACATCACGCCGTCAACGACAATCGGCGTCGCTTCAAGCCCGCGATTGGTTTGCGTATCGAACGACCAAGCCAATCCGAGTTTTTGAACATTGCTCGAATCAATTCGCTTCAACGGGCTATAACGAGCTTCGGAGTAGGCGCCCCCATGCGTTATCCAGTCGCCTGTGCGCGAGCCAGCCTGACGTAGCGCCTTGTCGTCAATATTTCCAGCCGGCTTTTTCGCTGACGGCCGCCTCTTCTGCGCCTGGTGCGCGGGAACGAATAACGCGCAGCAAAGGAGCAAAGCGATTATGGCGATCTTTGTCTGACGCTTGAAAGGCAATGCAATGTTCATGTTCATTATTCGCAGTCTCCGGAAATGCAGTGGTTGAAAAACGAAGGCTGGTTGCGCGGGCTGAAAACTACGCCTGACGGATCGAATCGTCAAGCGGTATTGGCTGCGCCTTTGCCGGCGCGGCGGTTGGAGGCTCAATTGATTACATCGCCGGAACGCAGACGCTGAGCGATTGCGGGCGGATGCGGTAATGCAGCGGCGCGCGTAGCGGGATCACTTCTCCGTCAACCGCGACGCGCAGGCGGCGGCGGCGCGAATTGACGGTCAGACTCTCCACGCGCGAGGCTTCGATCTCCTGTGCGAGATGCAGTCGCCCGAGCAGCAGGCTGAAGGCCGAACGCAAGAGCGCAAGCCGGCGCGCCTCGCGCATGAGCCAGACGCTTAGGCAGCCCTCGTCCAGGCGTTCGCGCTCGCCCAGGTCCGGCCACTCGACCGAGTAGTCGTTGTTGCCCACGAAGAGCAATGGAGCGCGGCGGCGCAGGCGCTCGCCGTTCACATCGAGGCCGAGTTTGAGAACTGGGAAGCGGCGCAGCACTGTGAGCGCGCCGATCGCGAGCGCCGGCCATTTGCCCACCAGCGGTCGCCAGCGTTCGCGGACGCGCACCGCCGCCGGATAAACCCCAAGGCTCGAGTTGTTGATGAAGTAGCGCCCGTTGACCTCGCCGACATCCACCCACTTGATCGCGCCGTGGCAGATCACTTCAACAGCCTCGCGCGGGTCGAGCGGAATCCCCAAATCTTTGGCGAAGTGGTTGAGCGTCCCGAAAGGTAAGACTCCGAGCGCGATGTTCGTACCGACGAGCTGATTGGCCACCGTGCTGATCGTGCCGTCGCCTCCACCCGCCGCGATCACGTCCGCGCCCGAAGCGATGGCATGGCGGACGATCTGTGTTAAGAACCTCGGCCGCGCGCAAATTTCGACGATGCTTTCAATCTCATAACCGTGGCCGTAGTCGGCGAAGGCTTGATGCGCGGCTTCGCGCTGGATGTCGGCCGCCGACCCCGCCAGGCAATTGATGACGCAGTAAATCCTGCGCCGCCGCTTCGACTCGGTAAGCGGCGTGTCCCACTCGATCACCGAAATGTTGGACTTGGCTCTCATCGGTTTAATCGCCCTCCAACCAGCCGCCAGGCGCCGCGCTTCTCGTAATGCGTCGGCGGGAGAGGGACGAATGCGTCGCTCCCGGTCTCCCAGGCGTGGACGGTGACGGTGGCCGCGTCCATCTCTACGTCAATCAAGTTGAAACTGTTCCGCTCGTCCCGCGTGCGCGCCGAGAGCGTTGTGCCCGATTGCGCCACGAGAATCGAACGTTTGGCCAACCGATAGAATGAAGCGGTCTGACGCGCATAACTCCGGTGGAGGTGCCCCGCCAAGATCAAATCAGCGCCGCTCTGTTCCAGCGCCTCCAGCGCCAGTCCGGCGCGCCCCACCGCATCGAAATCTTCGGCGCGATCGTGAGGCACGAATGGGTGATGCACGACCAGAACTTTGAAAATGTGAGGAGCTATCGCGCAGAACCGGTCGCGCAACCACGCGACCTGGTCCAGTGAAATCCTGCCTTCTTTCCACGCGAGCGACCGCGCGGTGTTGAGGCCGAGCAGGAATAGTTGGTCGTCGGCGTAGCTCGGCTCGGCCTCCACATTGATGTAACGCTGATAACGCTCCAGCGGTCGCATGAAGCGCCGGTAGACGTTCCATAACGAGATGTCGTGATTACCAGGAACGGCGATCTGCGGAAAGGGGATACGCCGCAGGAAGTCGCGCGCCGCTTCGAACTGCTCGACGGTCGCGCGCTGCGTCAGGTCGCCCGAGACCGCGACGACGTCAGGCCGCAGTCTGACGATGCTCGCGAGTAACGGCTCGACGAGCGCCAAGTCGGCGCGACCGAAGTGCAAATCCGAAATGTGGACGATTCGCCTCATTACATCACAGGATCAGATAAGGTTTTGGTGGGTGTGAAATAAAGTCTATCCCTCGGCGCCTGCAGTGTAAAACTCAAGATCAATGTGGCGGTTCAGCGGCAGACTTACTTCAAGCATCTCAAGCTCAGCGCAAGCCCGCAGCGTGTAATCCACACCCGCGGGGATGACGCAACTGTCGCCGACCAGCAGTTGATGATTCCCTTGCTCGCGGCTGTCTATCCTGAGTTCGCCCTCCAGAATAAACAGAAACAACAAGGCTCCCGCGTGCCCGTTGGCCACTGCTGTGATTTCCGAGCCAACTACTTTGGATTTCACGACGCGCGCCGCCGCCAAACCATTCGTCGCCGCCGCAATGCCGGTGTCGCGCGCTTCAAACCCGTCAAGTCGCCAGGGCGCCCATCTCGCATCGCGCGCGCGATGGCGCACGAAACGTTGGCCGCCGAAGAGCCGTTCGGGCAAAACCTCGCGCGTGGGAAGCCGTAGCTCGTGGTCGGCCCAGGTTTCGTGCGCCGCCGGACAACCGACTTCGATGACCTCAAGGCCGGGGGAGGATTCCAACACGCGATGGCGAATTTCCGGCGGTTGCAGCACACAGTCCCCGGCTTCAAGGACAAATGGCGGCCCCTGGTCTTCGTAAACCACGCGCGCCCAGCCCGCTTTACAGTAAATCATCTGAAAGAGCGCCTTGTGGTAATGCACATAATCCGGAGTCTCGCCGCCATCGGGGATGCGAATGTACGAGGCGATAAAACGCCCGCCGAGCCGGCCTGGAATCAGATCGCGGTATTGCATGCCCGCCCGCCCCACATGCCACGCATCGTTTGTATCCATACGGCTGATCACGAATCCTCGAGCGCCTTCCGGCAAATCAACCGGAGAGTCAGCCAACGCTGTCTGCATCCCGCTGGTTTCAAGTCGCAGCGTCACTCCCTGCCCGGAGATGACGGCGGTTTGTGGCGCATCCGCCGGGACGATCATATCCACGCGAAAGCCGAGGCGGCGAGTGAAGAAATCAATGGTTTCGGCCACATCAGGAACCGTCAACACAAGCGGCGCTGAAGGAACGCTGACGCCAGAAATGTCCGGCATAAAAGTTGATAAATCAGGTTACGAAAGCCTCGTGTAATCGGCTTTCCGTTTCACGGGCCTGAATCCTTCCTCAATGATCACGTTGACCAGCATCTGTTCAGTCGCTTTGTGGTTCGCGCCGGCTTTCGAGATCACGTTCTCTTCGATCATCGTCGAGCCGATGTCGTTCGCGCCGAAATGCAACCCGCGCCGCCCGGCTTTCAACCCCACGGTCAGCCACGAAACCTGCACGTTCGGAATGTTGTCGAGGTAGAGCCGCGCGAGCGCCAGCCACCGCAAATACTCTTCGCCAGGCATTCGGTCAGGAATGATCTTGCCTATTGCTGTGTTGTCCGGCTGGAACGTCCAGGGGATGAATGAGACGAAGCCTGGTTGGCCGCTGCTGAGCGCGCGCCGCTGCAACTGGCGCAGCTTCTCCAGGTGTTGGATGCGCTGCGAGACTGTCTCGCCGTAACCGATCATCATCGTGGCGGTAGTCTTGATTCCGAGTTGATGCGCGGCCTCCATCGCATCGAGCCATTCCTGCGAGTTGCATTCGGTGCGGCGTTTGCGGCGAATCTCGTCAACCAGAATCTCTCCGCCGCCGCCCGGAATGCTGTCCAATCCGGCATCTTTCAACTCGCGGATCACTTGCTCATAACTCATCCCGAATGTCTTCGACATCCCATAAATTTCCGTCGGCGAGAAGCAATGCAGGTGAATGCCGTAACGTTGTTTCAACTGGCTGAGCAAACCGGTGTACCAATCCATCGGCAGATCGGGATGCAGCCCGCCCTGCATCAGCACGCCGCTGCCGCCGATCTCGATCATCTCCTCGACCTTCTCGAACATTTCGTCGTAGCTGAGCACGTAGCCTTCGGGGTGGCCGGGCTTGCGATAGAATGCGCAGAAGTTGCAGACCGAAAAACAGACGTTCGAGTAGTTGATGTTTCGGTCAACGACGTAGGTCACGACGTTGTCCGGATGCAGTTCGCTGCGCAGATCGTCGGCCAATCGGCGCAGGTCTTCGGTCTCGGCCTGCTCGATCACGCGCATCCATTCGTCATGTTCCAGGCGTTCGCGGTTCGCAATTCGGTCAAGGAGTTCCGCGACCGGTTGAGTGATGATTGCTGCTGGTGTCATAAACTTTCGATTGAAATTGATGGTGACTATTTAAGCCGCATTCTAAATCAAGCCGCGTGAGATTGGTACAGCGCCGCGCGCGTGAGCAAGCGGCGCATCACGCGGCCAATCGCTTGCTTACGCGCGCGGTACCGTTTGGTTATACTACGCGCTCTTCGCGCATATCAATTTCAAGGAGCAATCAAATGAAACCTGAGCGAGTCACCGAATTCATGGAGAAGATGGAGCCGAACAGCGTCGCGGTCTTTGCCAGCGCGCATGACATCAAGCGCAACCACGACACCGACTTCGAGTTCCGTCAGGACACCGATTTTTATTACCTGACACGGTTGAACGAGCCGGATTGCGTGGCCGTGCTCGCGCCCTCGCACCCCGAACACAAATATGTTCTCTTCGCCCGTCCGCGAATCCGTGAGGAGGAGATATGGACTGGCGTACGGACCGGCGTCGAAGGCGCAATTGCGCGACACGGCGCCGACGCCGCTTATGAAATCGGGAAGCTTTCCGAAGTTCTGCCGAAATACCTGCAGAATGTCGAAAAGCTTTATTACCGCTTCGGCAACGACGAACATTTCGACCACAAGATCATTTCGACCGTTAAATATATTCGTGAAAAGGTTCGCGGCGGTGTTTACGCCCCGACGGTGATTATTGATCCGGGCACGGTTCTGCACGAGATGCGGCTGCGCAAGAACGAAGACGACCTGAAAAGCCTGCGCCGCGCCGTCGCCATCAGCGCCGAAGGCCACATCGCCGCGATGAAGCATTGCAAGCCGGGGATGTACGAATACGAGCTTGAAGCGATTGTCGAATACGTCTTTCGCAAGAGCGGCGCGGCGGGCGTCGGATACCCGTCAATTGTCGGGTCCGGTTTCAACACGACCATCTTGCATTACAACACCAACAACGACCGGATCGAAGACGGCGATCTGGTGCTGATTGACGCGGGCGCCGAATACAACCTGTTTTCGGGCGACATCACGCGCACCTTCCCCGCCAACGGCAAATTCACCCGGGCCCAGCAGGCGATATACGAAGCCGTGCTCAACACCAACAAAGAGGTGATCAAGATGGTCAAGCCTGGCGAGAGTTTCATGAAGCTTCACGAGAAGGCTGTCGAGGTGGTCTCGGAAGAATTGCTCAAACTCGGTCTGGTAGCGGGCTCGCGCGCCGAGGTCGTCGAAAAAGAGAGCTACAAAAAATTCTTCATGCACCGCACCGGCCACTGGCTGGGGATGGATGTCCACGACGTGGGCCGTTACAAAACGCAGGACGATTGGCGAAAGCTGGAGCCGGGAATGGTCTTCACCGTCGAGCCGGGAATTTACATCGCGGCGGGAGCCGAGGGCGTACCCGAAGAGTTTTTCAATATCGGCGTGCGCGTCGAGGACGACGTGCTGGTGACCGAAGACGGTTTTGAGGTATTGACCTCGATGGCGCCGAAAGAAGTGAAAGACGTCGAGGCGACGATGAAGGAATCAGTGATGATTGCAGTGTGATCAAGAGAGGCTTTGATCGTCGTTCCGGCCACTAGACAAAAAAATGTGAGACAGAAAAATGACAGATCCTATTTTTCTGTCTCACATTTTTTTGTCTAGTGGCCGGAACGATGATCAAAGCCTCAAGAGACGCCCGGATGCAATTCGACACGACAATCAAAGAGCTTCTCAAAACCCAGCCGCCACGTCTGCTAAATCGAACCCATAGACATTGGTACAGAACAACCACGGGGATCACGGGGCGTCACAGGGAAAGGCAATAACCATAGCTATCCCCGTGACCCCCGTGATCCCCGTGGTTGAGCCTGTCCCAATGTTTGTTGTTCCGATTTAGCCATGCTTGTGGGGGCGCAGATCAGCGAAATGCTGACAGTCGAGTTTCCGTCGGTCAAAATGCGGCGGCCTGATTTCGTCGCGCGCCTGACCGACGGGCGCATACTGCATCTTGAAATTCAGAGTGAAGGCGAAGATATGCCGTGGCGGATGCTGGAGTATTACCTTCTGATTCGTCGCGCATACGATCAACCGCCGACACAGATCGTGCTTTATATCGGCGAAAAGCCCGCCAAAATCGCGTCGAATATCGTCGAAGCGAGGTTGCGGTTCAGTTATGACGTGATTGACATCCGTGAATTTGACGGCCACTGATTGAAAGCGATTCGCTGGCTGATAATCTGTTCGCGATCCTATACAAGGTTGATGACCTGATCGAAGTCAGCCGGCGAATTATAAAAAAGATCGCTGCGATTCCTCGCAAAACCGCGCTGAATGAACTCGCCAAGCTGCTGGTCTTGTCAAAATTGAGAGGATTGCAGAAGATAGTCGTAGAGGAGGCGAAAAGAGTTATGGAACTGACAGTTGAAGATTTGATGGATATTCCATTCGTAGAAGAAGCGTTTCTGAAAGGCGAGAAAGAAGGCGAGGAAAAGGGCAAAAAGGAAATGCTTTCGCGCATGCTCGAAGGCCGTTTTGGCCCTCTGCCTGAATGGGCGAAGGAGAAGATTGCATCCGCTGAAATTGAAACGCTGGAAAAGTGGAGATTACGATTGCTCGACGCCTCCAGCCTCGAAGAAGTTCTGGCAGAGACCATAAACTGATTCTATGACAAAAGAGTACGATGTTGTCGTGCTGGGCGCGGGGCCGGGCGGTTACGTCGCCGCGATTCGCGCCAAACAGCTCGGGCTGAAGACGGCCATCATCGAAAAACAATACTGGGGCGGTGTTTGCCTCAACGTCGGTTGCATTCCATCCAAAGCCCTGCTCCGCAACGCGGAGTTGGTTCACATCTTCAAACACGAAGCCAAGACATTCGGCATCAACGTCGAAGGGACGGTCAACTTCGATTATAGCGAAGCTTTCCGCCGCAGCCGCAAGGTGGCCGATGGCCGCGTCAAAGGCGTGCGCTTCCTGATGAAGAAGAACAAGATTGACGAATACGAAGGCTGGGCGACTTTCATCGATCCGCACACGCTAAATGTGAAGCTGAACGCGGGCGGCGAAGAGACCATCAAGTTCAAAAACTGCGTCATCGCCGCGGGTTCGACCACGCGCCTTGTCCCTGGCTCGAAGCTGAGCGAGCGCGTCGTCACATACGAAGAGCAGATCATGGAAGACCATCTGCCCTCCAGCGTCATCATCGCGGGCGCGGGCGCCATCGGTGTAGAGTTCGCTTACGTGTTCAATAACTATGGCGTGGACGTGACCATCGTCGAGTTTCTCGATCGCGTCGTGCCGCTGGAGGACGAAGAGGTTTCGGCCGAGTTGAACAGGCAATACCGGCGAAACGGTATCAAGATGATGACCGGAACGCGCGTGGACCAGATCGAAGACACGGGTAAGAATGCCCGTGTTACGGTCACGACGCCGGACGGCAAGCAGCAGACGCTCGAAGCCGACAAGGTTCTGCAAGCCATCGGATTCAAGCCGCGCGTCGAGGGTTATGGCCTGGAAAAGACCGATGTCAGGCTGACCGAGCGCGGCGCGATTGAGATCAACGGCAAGATGCAGACCAACGTTCCGCACATCTACGCCATCGGCGACGTCACCGCCAAATTGATGCTCGCGCATGTGGCCGAGGCGATGGGCGTCATCGCGGCGGAAAACATCGCGGGCGCTGAAACCATTGAATTGGATTTCGACATGATGCCTCGCGCGACTTATTGCCAGCCGCAGATCGCCAGCTTTGGTTACACTGAGAAACAGGCGCGCGAGCGAGGCTACGACATCAACGTCGCCAAGTTCCCGTTCACGGCGAACGGCAAGGCGCAGGGGCTCGGCGACGCCACCGGCTTCGTCAAATTGATCAGCGACAATCAGTATGGCGAGATGCTCGGCGCGCACCTGATCGGCCCGGACGTGACCGAGCTGTTACCGGAGCTGACGCTGGCGCGTTTCGCCGAGTTGACGCCGCGCGAGATTGCGCGCAACGTCCACTCGCACCCGACGTTGAGCGAGGCCATCAAGGAAGCCGCGCACGGATTGGAAGGGCATATGATCAATTTTTAGGCGAGGCGCCGCACGGCGGTCAACTTGCGCGTGGCGAGGACGTTGAAGATACGTTTGATATTGCCCGCGGCGTCCAGTTCGCACGTCGTCACGATGCGCGGCGCATACTTCTCCGGCGGCTCGGCCAGTTCCACTACGAAGGCAGGCAGACCATTGAGCATACGCCAGGACGCGCGCATGTTCTGTGACGCCAACCCCGCCAGGCGCAGGTTGAAGAGCGCGACTTTCTGTTTGCCGACTACGGGCGCGCGCGCCGCGATGAACTCACCGCCGCCGTCGCCCAGGTGTCGCACATCAGCGGCGAGCAAGGCTTCGGCCCCGGCGACGTCGCGGTTGAAGAGGCAATTCAGAAACCGCTCCATCGCGCGCCGCGTCTGCTCCTGCAATGAGCGTGTGGGCAGGCGCCGCTCCCGGTCGTAGTCGCGCATCGCCCGCCGCGCGCGATGATGGGTGGTCTTGACGCTTGGCTCGCTCAGGCCGAGCGCCTCCGCGGTCTCTTTGACCGAGTAATCGAAAACATCACGTAACAGCAGCGCAGCGCGCTGCGCGGGCGTCAACGCTTCGAGCGCGAGCAGGAAAGCGAACGACACGCTTTCGAGCATATCGTAGCGCGCCGCCGGATTGCCCTGATCGTCCACGGGCTCGTAAGACGGTGGCGTAGCCTCGTCGCCCGTTTCGATGGGCGACGGCAGCCATGGGCCCTCATAATGCCGCCGCTTGCGCCGCCGCAGCAGGTCGCGGCTCAGATTCATCGCCACGCGCGCCAGCCATGGCCGCCACGGCTCGTCAGTCCGCTCAGGCGGATGCTTCCACGCGCGCACGAACGTCTCCTGCGCCAGGTCATCGGCGTCGGCGGCGTTGCCCGTCATCCGGTAGCACAATCCCCACACGAATCGCTGGTGGGCGCGGAAGATTTCTTCAAACGCCGGGGGCGCGAAACTTTGCGTGGCGGCGTGGATTATTGTTTCTCCGGAGTGTATAGCGCGCGTCCTTTCTTGGCGATGCCTATTATTGGACTCACTGCGGAAATCCGTCCGCTTCCATCACGCGCTGCGCCTGTGCAAAATGGCGTCGCTCGTGAGCCACGATGAGCCGAAACGCGTCGAGCAGGCTGTAAACCAGCGCGCTCGCGAAAGGCGACGTGATGATGATCTCCGCCGGATCATATTCCTGCAGCGATTTCATCTTCGCCAGCGTCTCGCGCTGATGGGTGATGAAGCGGCCGACAATCTGCGGATCAATCGAGCTTGACGAAGGTTGCGCGGAGCCGGGCGCTTTGAACTTCCGACGCGAGTTCGGCGAAAGCGCCTTGACCATCATCCCGCCGAACATCCTCGGCAGATACGGTAGTCGTTGCAACAGTGTCTTCCTGTGCTCGCCTTTCAGTATCAGGTCAAAAACCGGGTAGAACTCGCGATTGGTCGAGATCAAATGTTCGAAGCATTGCGCGACGCTCCACGAATCGGCGTCAGGCTTCCAATTGAGCTGCTGCGCGTTCAAATGGCTGAAGAGCGTCCTTGCGGCGCCGGTGATCGCTTCGGCCTCATCAAAAATCTCCGGGAGTGTGATGGTTTGATAGTTCATAGTTGTCAATATATGCCATATTTCATATGAAATATGGCATATGGCATATGGCGAGGCTTTCTTCAAAAAACTTTTGGTCACTCACTTAGGCGGCGGCGGCCACCGCCACACTGTAACGCCGCGCGATGATTTCGGCGGCCAGTTTCGCGCTCGCCATGCTCGCGTCGGCCAGCATCCCCTCCGGCCCCACCCAATCGCCCGCAACGAACAAGCCTTCGACGCCTGGAACTTCTGGTCCCGGGCGGCCTGACGCGCCGCCTTGCGCGGCAACGACCAGGGCGTTCGAGACAGTCATAGCGGGCAGAAAACGGCTGGCGACAATGGCGCCGCGCCAACCCGGTTGAAGCAGATCAAGCATCTCTTCCAACTCCCGCTCGACGGCTTGCGGATCGTCCGCCGCGTTCGCGCCGAGATATTTTGCCGCGTGAATCACCGCGCCATTTTCGGGCGCAAGTTTCGCCACCGCTGAATGCACAGAGAAGTAGAGCGGACGATCAATGCCCAGAGCAAACAGTGTGTGTGGTTCCGGCAGGTATTTCAACGCCACGTCCAGACAGGCGGCCCTGACCGGAATCGCGGCTTTTGCCCATTCGGACAGGACGGTCTCTTCGCTTCTCTCAACCAGTTCGCAGGCTTCCTCCGGGCCGGCGGCGATGACGACTGCCGGCGCGGCATAAAAACTGTCGTCCGCCAGCCTCACGCCACGCGCCCTCCCGTCGCGCTCGACAGCCTTCACCCGCTCGCCAACTACAACCCTGACACCCGCCCTCTCCGCCGCTTCGCGCAAGCCGCCAGCGAGCGTCTGCCAACCGCCGTCGAGATAAAGCACGCCGGAGGCGAGGGCCAACTGCAATTGGGCTATCGCCGCGCCCGCGCTCTGGCGTTCGGGATCGTTGGCGTAGGAACTGACGCCTATGAGCGAATAGAAGAGTCTCCGCGCGTCGGAATGGCGAATCTCTCTTTCGGCCCATTCGCGCACGCTGAGGCGCTCGATTGCTCGCGCATCCAATTTGCCGATGGCGCCCAGCAGTCGCGCCGTTTCCAGCTTCGCCCCCAGGCTCAATAATCCGGTGGTGAGCATCGAAACCGGACCGACCGGCAGCGTGTGTTTCCCGCCGCGATCAATCGCATAACCGCCCGCTGTGGCCGGCCGGCGGCCGCGAAACTCTATTCCCAGTTCGCGCAAAATCTTTATCGCCGCGCCGTCGCGGTAAAGCGCGTGGGGACCGAGGTTGAAGTGAAATTCCTGCTTCGATTCAGTCCTCGCCCGCCCGCCGACGGCGCGCGATTTCTCGAACAATGTCACGCTCAATCCGGCGCGGGCCAGGAAGTTCGCGGCGGTAAGACCCGCCAACCCGCCGCCCACAACCACTACATTTGATCCGCTCATCTGTTCTTTCATATTTTCATCTCCTGAAAATTTGTTTCCTACCGCGATCACGTTTGCGGCGGGTGAAAGGTTACAGTGGCAGGAAAATTTCCAGCCTAAGCAGTCAGACAGAGGTTTTGAGGCATTCTCATTTTCCATTTGCCATATTACATTTGTCATTTGCCATTGCCGAAACCGCGCGTTACAGCAATGGCAAATGACAAATGTAATATGGCAAATGGAAAATGAAAGACGATGGCGCCTCAAATTTTTCCGCCAGCGCCTACCTCATGGTCAACAGCGCCGCCATCGTCTCAATCCCGTCCCACAAATTCCGCAAGCGAATATTTTCATTGGCGCTGTGCTGGTTGTTGTCGTGGTTGGCGATGGGAACGCCGATACAAGGCGTCTTCAGATTGTCGGTGAAGATGTAAAGCGGGACGCTGCCGCCCAGCGTGGGCATTTTGATCACGCGCCCGTGAGCGCTTTCGACCGCGGCGATTATTTCCTTCGAGATCGGCAAATCCATCGAGGTGCGCGACGCGTTGTACCCGCTCCGGCGGATCACCCTGGCGATCTTCGGGTATTTCAGCCTCGTCGCTTCGTCAGGTTCGGATTCGACCACATAATAGCCTTGCGCGCGAATGTGTTCGATCACGCGATCAACGGCCTTGGCGTGATCAAGGCCCTTGACCAGACGAATGTCTATCGAGGCCGTGGCGGTTGACGGGATGACGTTGCGCGCGGTCGCGCCGACCGACGAACTCAAAAAACCGCGAATGTTGAGCGAAGGCAGGTTGATCAGTTCGATCAACCTCTTCCCCGCCCCTTCAGTCCATGCGATTCCAAGCTCGCGCCGCAACATCGCGTCGTTGTCAGGCGCTTCGGCGAAGGCCCGTCTCTCAGTCTCGGTCAGCGGCTCGACGCCGTCGTAAAAGCCTTTGATCAGCGCGCGCCCATCGTCGTCCTTCATCGAAGCCAGCAATTTCGCCAGCATCATCGCCGGGTTTGGCGCCCAGTTGCCGTAATGGCCGCTGTGAAGCTCGCGGCGCGGGCCGTACACGGTGACCTCAAGCCCCGTCACGCCGCGCGCGCCGAAATAGACCTGCTGCCGTCGCGTTTGGTCAACCGGCCCGTCACAAATCAACCACGCGTCCGCTTTCAACAGATCGCGATATTTTTCGATGAGCCTCTCCAGATGCGGCGACCCAGCCTCTTCTTCGCCTTCGAAGAAAAACCTGATGTTTGAATTGATCGCGATCCTGCTCGCCCGCAGCGCGTCGAGCGCGGCGCAGATCGCGACGATTGGGGCTTTGTCGTCTCCGGTCGAACGCGCATAGAGCCGCCATTCCGGATCGAACTTTTGATCTTTGGCGGGAAACGGAATGTCTCGACCTCCCGCTTCGAGCGCCGCCGAACGCAGCGTGGGTATGAACGGACCGCCGCCGGCCCATTTCGCAGGCTCGACCGGTTGCCCGTCGTAATGAACGTAAAAGATGAGTGTGCGCGTCGCGCCCGGCGTGTTGATTTCGCCGTAAACCACGGGCGGAGCCTCCGGGATTTCGAGCAGTCGAGTCTTGACGCCGCGTTTTTCGAGCATCTGCGAGATCAACTGCGCGTTGCGGCGGATGTTCGGCGTGTCCGAAGCCACGTTCGGGATCGAAAGCAGGTTGATGAATTCTTCGATGATCTCGTGTTCGCGCGCCTGCCGGTAAGCGCGCGCCGCGGACGCGGCTGGCGATTGAGAGAAGGCCTGGCTCACAAAAATCAGAGACAGAAGCGCGATCAAAACGAATCTGAGTTTCAAGCGAACCTCCGGGAATAATCAATCAATTGGAGACTTGAGGATGATGTCGGCCATCTTTGCGCGGGCGCCGCTGGCCTCGTCGCCCAAGCCGGTTTCGCGACAATGTTGCAGATTCACCAGCGCGAGCCGCATATTCAGCGCGTCGAGCGGTACAAGATGATCTTCGTCCAGATCGCCGACCGCGCCGTCCTCGGTGAAATTCAACGGACAGAAATCAACCTCCTGGGCGCCGTCTTCCGCTTCCATCAACAACGGCAGCCCTTGCGTGCGGCAGATCAGCGGGCGCGATTGATAGATCGAACAACGATCGTCTATCAGCAAAGGACAAGAGACCGGCCTGCCTTGAGCTTCGCGTTTTATAACTTCACGAGCCTGTTCTTCCACCTGCTCGCGTCGCGGAGCGGGCAAAGCTTCAACCGCCGCGCGCGCCTCTTCGGCCTCGACTGCGAACACGGAAAGGTGATGGTGGCAGCATCCGCTGCATCCCGCGCGGCAGACCAGGTGTTTCGAGTAACGCGCCTCAAGCTTCGCGGCGCCTTGATCCACTTGTTCTATGAATTTCTTGTATGGAGACACGGGTAAGATTCTACATCAAAACCGGTCCGGCGCCTTGCTTGACAGGGGCTATTCGCGCCAGTACCATTCGCCTTCGCGTTTCGGCGCGCATGGTAAACAATGGCAAGGCGCAATGCGGCAAACGGAGAAACAAACGGCGGCGCCACAGCCGGCCTTCTTCGAAGTTCCGAGGCAAATGATGAGTTCTTTATGGGCTTTGCATTGAATGAAGCCCGGCTGGCGCGTGACGCCGGTGAAGTCCCTATCGGCGCAGTCATCGTAATTGACAATCAGATCGCGGGAAGCGGACACAACCATTCAATCGGATCCAACGATCCGACCGCGCACGCCGAAATTATGGCGTTGCGCGAAGCCGCGCGGCGAATGGGTAACTATCGCTTAACCGAAGCGGCGTTGTACGTTACCATCGAACCGTGCGCGATGTGCGCCGGGGCGCTCGTTAACGCCAGGATAAAACGACTGGTATACGGCGCCGCTGATTTGCGCGCGGGCGGGGTTGATACCGTCTTCCGGATCTGCACAAACAGTTCTTTGAATCATCGAGTGGAAGTTGCTTCAGGAGTGCTGGCCGAAGAAAGCCGCCGGTTGATGCAGGCTTTCTTCAAGCAGCGCCGCAAAACCAAATCCGCCGATAATGACGCCGACGGTGTTGATAGCGACCAGCCGGAGTCAACTTCCGAGGAACGATGAATAGGATTACGTGAGTTTTTTTGCGGAGAGGTGCGAGAGTGGCTGAATCGGGCGGTCTCGAAAACCGTTGTACTCTTACGGGTACCGTGGGTTCGAATCCCACCCTCTCCGCCAGAAAAGACAGACAAGGAGAATGGGGGACAAGGAGACAAGGGGAAAAAGCAATTTTCATTGTCTCCGCATCCCCTTGTCTCCTT
>Ga0187894_10001937_pt1 | contig 25645 bp, 21 predicted proteins | sample GBC1701081metaG_FD_136650 | JGI IMG/M metagenome (GOLD analysis project Ga0187894, IMG submission 136650) | White microbial mat communities from a lava cave in the Kipuka Kanohina Cave System on the Island of Hawaii, USA - GBC170108-1 metaG ... | reverse complement strand
CATGCGCCAGCGTCTCGGACAACGTGCCCACGTACTTCGCAAACTCCCCAGCCTTGTCCATGCTGCTTCACCCAGTAGACGAAGAAGCGCGGATAATGCCATGATATTACTGACACAGTAAGATTAGCAGGCGTTATTTTTTGAACGCGAAGTCCGCAGAGCGAACGGAGCCGTCATCCAATTTAAGCGTAAGGCGCCTGCATGAATTGGCCCACACCCCCCTACGCGCACTATAGGAGAGATCGCGTTTCCCGCTACATCAGAATCCGAAACCCTTAGGAATCAGTGACTTTGATAATTTGGCTGAAGGCCCGGCGAGAGCAGGTCGCTGCCGGGTCTTCAGGAAAGCCGCCGCTACCCACTCGAACATCGGCTCAGGTTGCCATATGTCACTTGCTTATCTAAAATGACATACATGGAAAAAACCCAGATCTACTTGCGGAAGGAAGAACTGGATGCCCTCCGGCAGGCTGCGACCCGGTCGGGACGTAGCATTGCAGCGCTGGTTCGCGATGCAATCCGCAAGACGGTCCTCAAACCGCGGGCTGACGGCCCGGTTGGACTCTGGGACGGCGAGCTCAGGCGTACCTCGATCGAGCATGACAGCGTTCACGACGAGCCCTGATGAGGCAGCGGGAGCTGGTTTTTGTCGACAGCGGGGCATGGATCGCCCTCGCGCTGTCACGAGATCCGCTGCATGTCCAGGCGCGGGAACAATGGGAACTTCTGCAGGAGTCGGCCGCGAAGCTTCACGCCTCCGTGCCCGTCGTCATCGAGACATTCACGTTCCTCGACCGCAATGCCGACCGGGATGTCGCGCTGGCGTGGAAGGAAGCAATCCAGAAGCCTGGTACAGTGAAAATCCTGCCTTGCGAGCTGCGTGATCTCGAGAAGTCGTGGGAGTACTTCCGGCGCACCGACCTGCACAAGCTCTCGGCCGTCGACGCAACCAGCTTTTCGATCATGAATCGCGCGCGTATCCGGCTCGCTTTTGCATTCGACCATCATTTTGCCGCTGTTGGATTCAGGCTGGTCGGATGAATTGGTGACAGGACCTTGAACAGAACCCTCCGACGGAAACGTCGGGGGGTTTTTCTTTCATTCCCAAAGCTCACGAAGACGCCGGTCGCGGCCGCAGCCGGTGCGATAGAACTTGTAGCGCAGCGGATTTTTGGTCGCGTAGTCCTGGTGATACTCTTCGGCGGGATAGAACGCGGTCGCGGCGACGATCTGCGTGACGATCGGCGAATCGAATCGGTCGGACTGCTCCAACTTGGCCTTCGATCGTTCCGCCAGCTCCCGCTGCCCGGCGTCGTGATAGAAAATGGCGCTGCGGTACTGGGAGCCGGCGTCGCAGAACTGCCGATTTGCGGTGACCGGATCGATGTTCCGCCAGAATACGTCGAGCAGTTGCTGATAGCCGATGCGCGCCGGGTCGTAGCGGACCTGCACCGCTTCCGCGTGACCGGTGCTTCCGGCGGACACCTGCTCGTACGTGGGATTCGCCTTGGTGCCGCCGATGTAGCCGGACGTCGTCGACAGGACGCCGGGCAGCGCTTCGAACGGCGGCTCCATGCACCAGAAGCAGCCGCCCGCGAACGTCGCGACCGCCGTGGCCGCGGGTTGCGGTAGTTGCGGCGCTTGAGACAGTGCCGGGTTAGCGACGAACCACCAGCCGGCGAGCACTGACAGGACGACGGCGAGTGCCGGAATGGCTCGCCGCATTGCTGTCTCGACCGCGCTCGTGCTGAATTGCGATTTCATTCAGGTCCTCAATGCCGGCAACTCTTCCCCGGCTGGCACGAACTGCAGGGCGACACCATTGTTGCACCAGCGCTGGCCGGTCGGCTCGGGTCCATCGTCGAATACGTGGCCCTGGTGGCCGCCGCAGCGCGCGTAGTGGTACTCCGTGCGCGGAAACACCAGTCGCCAGTCGCGCTGCGTGCCGAGACGGCCCTCGATGGGTTGATAGAAGCTCGGCCAGCCGGTGCCGCTCTCGAACTTCGTGCGAGCGTCGAACAGCGGCAGCAGGCACGCGGCGCACAGATGGGTCCCGTCTCGCTTCTCGGCATTGAGCGGACTGGAGAACGGCCGTTCGGTGCCTTCCTCAAACAGCACGTTGTAAGCCGCCGCCGACAGCAAAGCACGCCATTCGTCTTTGGTTTTTCGCAACGGCTCGATGTTCGGATCGGTGAGACCCGCCCCGCGCGCCTCCTCGCTGACGCCGCATCCCGCAAATGCCAGCATGGAAACATGCCGCAATACCGCCAGATGCCAGGAATCGACGTCGGTTCATGCCTTATGAGACCGTCCGCGAGGCCGAAATGTTTCCTGGTCGCCGGTCGAAACTGCGCAGCCCTTCGCGGATTGGCGTGTGTTATTTCTCCTGTTTCCCCGGTCCGCTGTATGGCCGCGCAATTGGCGTGGGCCCGCGCTATCACTCACGAGAGGTCAGAGTCATGTCGTTCAATCGCAGGGATTTCGCCAAGGTGATGCTGGGAGTCACGGGCGGGTTGCTGGTCGGCGCTTGCGCGACCCAAAACGCCCCCGCTGGCGGCAGCGTCAGCCGCGCCAGGCACGAGTGCAAAGGCCTCAACGAATGCAAGGGTCAGGGCGGCTGCAAGACCGGAGACAACGGCTGCGCCGGCAAGAACTCCTGCAAGGGCCACGGCGGCTGCAAGGTGTCATAGGTCTGAGTTAGAGTCGCAGTCGACTGCACGCGGCGGCCCGGGAGCCTGATTCCCGGGCCGCCAGCGACCTTATGAGTTACATGGCAGCGCGCCGCGCTCGCCGGAGAAAGGTTGAGTGACTGACTCGAAGCCTGCCGCCACGGGCAAGGCACCCTGGAGATGGCTCCTGCTCTGCGCCGTCGTCATCGGCTTGTTCGTCGTATCCCGCTTCCTGCCGTTCGACGAATGGATCGCCCAGTTCACCCGCTGGATCGAGGCGCAGGGCGCTCTGGGCGTGGCGTTATTCGTGGGCGCTTACGTGTCGGGCACGATACTTTTCTTTCCCGGCTCGCTGCTCACGCTCGCGGCGGGCGTGGCGTTTGGCCCGTGGGGCATTCCGGTGGCGCTCGGCAGCGCGACGATCGGGGCCGCGCTGGCGTTTCTGGTGGCGCGTTACCTCGCGCGCGGGGTCATCGAGGGCCGCGCGCAGCAGAACCCGAGGTTCGCGGCCATCGACGCCGCGGTAGGCGAGAATGGCTGGAAGATTGTCGGGCTGTTGCGCCTGAGTCCCCTGGTGCCGTTCAATCTGGCGAACTACTTCTTCGGGCTGACGCGGGTCGGGTTCTGGCCATACGTTGCGGCCAGTTTCGTCGGCATGGCGCCTGGTACCAGCCTCTATGTCTACCTGGGACACGTGGGCAGGGTGACGTTGGGAGGCGGCCAGGAAACGAGTGTTCAGCAGTGGGTGTTGCTCGGTGTCGGGCTGGCTGCCACGGTCGCGATAACCCTCTATCTGACGCGGATCGCGCGCAAGGCGCTGAAGTCGACGGCGGCGGCGTCGGCGGGAGAACCGCGGGTGTGAGCGGCGCCGGTGCAACTGGGCGATGAACGACGCCGTACAGCTGTCGCGTTACGTTCCCGCGCTGGTCCTGGGATTCTTCGTGGCGCTGCTCATCGTCGAGCGCCTTTTCCCGCTGCGCAAGGGGGCAGCAAGGCCGCTGGGGCGGCTGGCGATCAACCTGTCGATTTCCGCGCTGGCGCTGGTGACCGCGTTCGTCGCGGTCGAGCCGGCGGCATTGGGGGCCCTGGACTGGTCGACCGATCGGCAGTTCGGCCTGCTGAACGCCGTTCCCATGCCCCCCTGGGCGCAGTTCGTGGTCGCCATCCTGCTGCTGGATCTGAGCTTCTACTACTGGCACGCCCTGAATCACCGGGTGCCAGTGCTCTGGCGCTTCCACAACGTGCATCACATCGATCCGGAGCTCGACGTCTCGACCGCCCTGCGGTTCCACCTCGGAGAGGTTCTCTACTCCGCGCTGTTTCGCGTCGCGCAGGTCTTCCTGATCGGCCCGACGTTCGCGATGTTCGCCGCCTATGAGCTGCTGTTCCAGGCCAACACGCTGTTCCACCACAGCAACTTGCGGATGCCGATCCGGTTCGAGCGCCTGCTGAACGCCATGCTGGTCACGCCGCGCATGCACGGTATTCACCACTCGCAGGTCCGCAGCGAGCTGGACTCGAACTTCGGCGTGGTGTTCTCCTGGTGGGACAGGCTACATCGCACGGCGAGACTCCACGTTCCCCAGTCGCAGATCGAGATCGGCATAGCCGGATATTCCGGTCCGGGCGACGCCGCGCTGTCACGCGCGATCGCGCTGCCGTTCCGCAGGCAACGCGACTACTGGCATCGCCCGGACGGGAGCCTGCCGGCCAGAGCCGCCGACCGCCCGACGCTTACGCCGGGGCGGCTGGCCGAGTAAGCTCCATTTCGAGCGAGCCGTGCGCGGCCTCGCTATGCCGCCGGAGCGCCTCGAGCAATGCCGGCAATTCCTGTTTCAGGCTGCGCCGGATCAACCACTGCGGAACGTAGAACCGTGGCACGACGCGCACCCGGTAAGTCACGATCGTCGCATCCCAGCCGGGTGCGGGCCGCAGTTCCCACAGTCCGCTGTTGTCGCTCAGGTCGCCACGCAGGTGCTGAAAGCGCACGCTGCGACCCGGATCGTACTCGGCGCGGATCACGTAGCGCGTGCCGGGCAGGTACCAGCCCAGGTCGACGACGTGCTCGATCACCTGCCAGCTTCGGTCTGGCGCGGTCTCGAGCACCACGCATCGCCTGAGGTGCGGCACGAACGTGAGTGCCGTCGGACAGCTGGTCATGGCGCCATACACGACGTCGCGAACCGCTTCGATCGCCACCGCCGCGCGCACATCGCCCCGGTTCCGATCGCGGTCGACGTCGGCGTCGACCAGGATCTCTCCGCTTCTAAGCGCCTCGAGCTGCGACTCGCTGAGATCCCAATCGAACGCTCGGCTGCCGGGACTCCACAGCAGACTCGAGACGGCGAGCAAGCGGCCGCAGGCCGCGAGCCCGGAGCAGACCTGGCGGCCGGGGCTCATTCGTTGAGCGTCCAGTCGTAGTCGAGGTAGCGGATGTTCAGGCGCCCGGAACGGAGCAGGGCGGCACGCGCCGGGTCGGCGCTGTGGCTCGCCACGAACTCGAGCACGCCCGATTCCGGGCGGTCGGCGCCCGGCGCTGCAAAGTCCTCGGCGAACCACTTGAAGATCGGGGAAATCCGGACTTCCTCGCGAGCCTCGGCGATGCGTACGCCGTTCCGGGCGTCGTCGACGAAGCCGCGCGCCTGCGAATCGAGCTGCGCATCGAGTACGGCAGCACGGTAGGGTTCGTTTCGCAGTGGCGGACAGCTGATCGCCGCGCAGACCAGCGCCATGTGGATGCGCGGCTCGCGAAAGCCTGGTCGAATGATCTCGTGCTCGATCCCGTCGAGCGAGACGCGCCGCCCGCCCGCCTGGAATCGCTCCGCCTTGAAGGCGCCGGAGATCTGCCAGATGCTGTTCGCGGGAAACGCCAGCCCGACCAGCGAGCCGCGCTCGATCGGGTAGTGATCCACGATGGTCGCGAGCACGAATGCGTTGTAGGCGTTCAGCCAGTAGGCCAGTTGTTCATCGCGCGTGAACCGGGCGAGGGCTTGCGCGTCCACCGCGCCGATCGCGCGCGTGTACTGTCCGAGCGCGGCGCGCTCCTGCTTCAATCCGGCGTAGTCCACGCGCCCGTCGTGGACGTACCGGGCGAGCAGGCGCGCGAAGGCCCCGTATTCGTGGTCGAATCCGGCCGCTTGTGCGGCGCAGGCCGCGGGGTACGTCATCGCCGCAACCGCGAGCAGGAGCCCCGGCAGGAGGAAACGCTGCAGGGCATTCATCGGCGCGACCAGGCCAGCCACCAGCCGAGCAGGCGCTGGGTCCGGGGTGTCAGCCGCTTTCGGTTCCAGGCGTCCGCAATCCGCCGCAGGTACTCGGAGCGCGTCGGATAGGGCAGCACGAGTGAGCCGAGCGCCCCGAGTCCGATGTCCGCGCTCATCATGACCAGGATCGGCGCGATCTGTTCGCCGGCGTCCTTGCCGACGATGGTGGCGCCGATCACGCGGTCCGATCCCCTGGCTGTCAGCACTTCGGCAAAGCCGTCCGCGCCGTCGTCGGTCTTGCCTCGGTCGAGATCGCCGAAATCGCAGCGATACCGGTCATAAGGGGTGCCCGCCCGGTCGAGATCGACGCGGCTCGCGCCGGCATGCGCGACCTCGGGCCTGGTATAGGTGCACCAGGCCGGAATCAGGACATCGCCGCGCGCCCGCCCGAGAAACAGGCTGTTACGAACCACGATGCGTGCCTGCGCATCCGCGGAATGCGTGAACTGATGAGGCGAACAGACGTCGCCGGCCGCGAAGATGTCCGGGTGTGAAGTCCGCAAACGCGAGTCGACGGCGACGCCGGCCTTCGGATCGAAACGCACGCCCGCGCGCTCCAGTCCGAGGCCTTCCACGTTGCGCTGGCGGCCGGCCGCGGCGAGCACTGCGTCGGTTTCGATCGGCGCGCTGCCGTCGAGCTCGAGCCGCACACCGCCGGGTGTCCTGTCCGCGGCCAGCACGCGCGCTGCTAGATGCAGCCGCACGCCGTCGCTCTCAAGCGCAGCGGCAACCCGGGCCGCCGCCTCGTCCGGGTCCGCCGACAGTACCCGCGGCTGCATCTCGATGAGATCCACCGCCGTGCCCAAGCGCGCGAACGCCTGCGCCATCTCGCAGCCTATCGGTCCCGCGCCCAGTATCGCGAGCCGCCGCGGCTGGGATTTCAGGTCGAAGACCGACTCGTTGGTCAGCGCCGGCAGCTCGCGCAGGCCGGGCACCGGCGGCACGGCTGCGCGCGCGCCGGTGGCAATCACGGTCTTGCACGTTTGCAGGATCGAGCCATCGACGCGGACCCGGTGCGGATCCTCGAAGCTGGCCGCGCCGAGAAACGTATCGACTCCCGCCCCGGTGTACCGTTCCACGGAATCGTGGCGCGCGATGGTCGCCCGGATCGCGCGCATGCGTGCGAACGCGACGTCGAAGCCGAGACCGGCCGACGCGCCAGCCAGCAGCGCCTTGGAGGGCACGCAGCCGACGTTCAGGCAATCGCCACCCATTGCATGTGGCTCGATCAGCGCAACCCGAGCGCCGAGGCCGGCGGCGGCAATCGAGGTGACGAGTCCTGCCGGGCCGGCGCCGATGACCACGAGGTCGTAGCGCGATTTCGGGGTCGGATTGCGATAGCCTGCGGGAAACACCAGCCTGCGCCAGGCGTGGTCGAAATCCTCGCCCGGGTAGGTCATGTTGCGCATACCGACATGCAGAAAAAAGGACCGCGCTGGCGCACTCGATATTACTCCTCCGGTAACAATCGGGCGCGCATGGCGGTCACTGTGACAGGCAATCGAATGCCCGAGGAAGCACGCATGTCGGACTCTGCCCGCGGGCGCCCCGCAGTAAACCGCCGCCTGAATCGGATGTCGGCCATCTGCGGCCTGCTGGTCGCGCTGGGCGCGGCGCCGGCTGCGAGAGCCCAGCAGGCAGGGCTGGCCATCCAGGTCATCGAGGCTGCTGACGGCCGCCCGATTTCTGGCGCGCGCGTCCTCGTGACCAATCAAGCGATCGGCCTGCGGCATGAGTTGCGGACCGGCCCGCGCGGAGACGCCCGGCTGGCCGGGCTGCCGAGTACCGGCCGTTATATCGTGTCCCTGGTGGCGGACGACGGCGAGCCCTCGGTCCGCTCCGCGCCGCTGGAACTGCGCAACAACTTCGTGCGGACCGTCACGCTGATCGCCGCGCCGGCGCGGCTCGAGGCGGTCGTCGTCGAGGGAGGGGGCAGCGTGGCCACGCTGAACACGATCAATGCGGAGGTCTCCGCCACGCTCGACCAGCGGGAACTCGCCGCGCTTCCGATCGAAGGTCGTGACCTGCTGCGCGCTCTGGTGCGGCTGCCCAACGTCGTGCCTTCGACCGGATTTTTTCCCGAGGCGCCGCCGATATCGATCAACGGCGCGAATGGACTGACCGTCAGCTACCTGATCGACGGTCTCGACAACAACGAGAATTTCCTCGGCGGGCAGAAGTTCCCGGTGCCGCTCGGGGCAGCGCGCGACGTGACCGTGCTCGCAAACAACTTCTCCGCGGAATTCGGTCGCAGCGCGACCGGCATCGTGAACGTGACCTCGCGCGGCGCCGGCAACGACTTCGAGTCGGAATTCTTCGCGCTGTCGCGTCCCGGCCAGCCCTTCGATTCACGGTCGGCGTTCTCCCAGAGCGACCTTTCTGGAAATCTGGTCGGTGACGAGTTCGAGCGGTTGCAGGCGGGATTGTCGCTCGGCGGTCCGCTGGTCCGCGACCGCAGCTTCGCGTATGGCAACGTGGAATTCACCGAGGATACCAACCGGACGCTGCTCGACGCGCCGGCGCTGGGTGCCGTTGACAGCTTGGTGGGCCACAACCGATTCCTGCTCGCGTCGACGCGCCTGGACCATCACTTTGACGAGCGCTGGGTCGGCACGCTGCGCGCCAATCTCGGTCGCGTGACCATCGAGCGGCCGGGCGGGAGCCTCGGCGGCGGCAGCGTGCAGTTCCCGTCGGCGGGCTCGGACCAGGACCGCGATTCCGCGATCGTCGTGGCGACGCTCGCGAACTCCGGCGACAGCTGGAACTATCAGGGCAGCCTGTTGTGGAGCGCCTTCGACTGGGACTATGGCGAGCCGCGGCAGGCGGGGCCGCAGGTCGTAGCCCGCGATGACACAGGACTCCCGATCGCGGTCGTCGGTCATCCCGGATTCGTGTTCGACAATCGCGAACGCACGGTCCAGACCCAGCACAAACTGCAGTTCGTGCGCGGTGCCCACCGGATGGCCGTCGGCGCTGACCTGCTGCGGGCGGACTTCAGGTTGCGGGGCGGCGGCAACCCGGATGGAAACTTTGTCGTGGACCTCACGGACCCGCAGATCGAGGCCTTGCGCGCCCTGATTCTCGGCGCCGCGCTCGGCGCAGCCGACATCCTCGCGCTCGATCCGGCAGTCGCGAGCTATGGTGTCGAACTGCGGCCCGCATCGTTCGGCCGGCCGCAACGGCTCGCTGCGCTCTACTTCGAGGACCAGTGGCAGGCCAGCGCCCGGTTGACGGCCACCCTCGGTATCCGCTGGGACTACGATTCGCTGACCGGCGAGGGCGGCGGCGGTGACGACCTCGACAACATCGGGCCGCGGTTCTCCCTGAATTACACTCCCGATGAGCGCAATGCGCTGCGCTTCGGCGCCGGGATCTTCTACGGCAAGCTGACCTACGCCGTGATCTCCGACGCCTTGCAGCGCAACACGACCAGCGACGCCTTTCTCGGGCAGCTCGAGCAACTGGTGGCGAACGGATCGCTGCCGGCCGGAACCAACCTCGATCGCGTGACCTTCGACGGCAACCTCACGGTGAACCCGGACTGCGCTACGGTGTCGGAATGTCCGCCGACGACGGACGTGCAGGGGCTGCGCAGCAGCGCCGTGATCAACGAGGCGCGCATCCTGAACCCGCGGGGATACGACAGCCCGTACGCAGCGCAGTTTGCCCTGGGCTGGCAGCGCCAGATCGACGCTGACTGGAGCGGCTCGATCGACCTGATCTACAACCGCTCGCATAACCAGGTCCGACTGCGCGACCTCAATGCGCCGCTGCCTTTCGAGCCGGACGCAGCCGCATTGACCGACGCGGTCGTCGCGGAGTTGCGCGCGCTGCCGGACAATGCCGCGCGCCTCGCTCGCGCGGCCGAACTCGGGCTGGTGCGCTCGCAGGCGGATGCCGACGCCAGCCGGCCGGTCGCGCTGGTACCCGGCGGCGCGCGGCAGATCACCGTGTCCGAGACGGCGGGCAACGCCACCTATCGTGCCTTGAACCTCGCGCTCGCCAAGTCCCGGGGAGCCGATGCCTGGTCCGGACGGCTGTCGTACACGCTGTCCAGGCTCACGAACGACACTGACGACATCAACTTCCGCGCCTCGAATGCCAACCTGTTCGCGGCCGAATCCGGCCCCTCGGCAAATGACCGTCGCCACGTGATCTCGCTGTTCGGGTCGTGGTACCCGCTGGACAGGCTGACGCTCACGGCCGCCGGACTGTTCCAGTCCGGCCAGCCGATCAACCTGGTTCCGGATGCCAGCGTGTTCGGTACCCAGGACCTCAATGGCGACGGCGCCTCCTTCGGCGAGAACTTCATCGGCAACTCCGACCGCTATCCCGGCGAGAAGCGCAATTCAGACCGTCTGCCGTGGTCGAAGACCGTGGATCTCGGCGCGCGTTATCGCTTCGACCTGGCCAGGACCGAGCTGGAGATCGCCATCGACGTGTTCAACCTGTTCAACGAGAACAACGCGTCGGGTTTCGCCAATGCCGCGACCACGTCCAATCAGATACAGTTCGGCGGTGGCGCACCGTTCGTGCAGCGCAATGCCGGCCCGCCGCGGCAGTTCCAGATCGGGCTCACCGGCCGGTTCTAGCAAGCGGCGCCGGCCGCCCGCCGCGCGGATTGAGCTGTGAGTGTCTTTGCTCCGCTGCAAGGCCTGCTCGGCATCGCCGCGATCCTGCTGATCGCCTGGTCGGTCAGCGAGAACCGGCGCGCGCTACCGCCCTGGAAATGGATCGCGGGCGCCGTGCTGTTGCAGGCGGCGATCGCCCTGGTCGTGCTGCGGGTGCCGGTCATCTGGGAGGCGCTGCGCGTCGCCAACGCCGCCGTCACGGCCGTGCAGACCGCGAGCCTCGCGGGCTCGTCCTACATGTTCGGCTTCCTGGGCGGGGCCGAGCCGCCGTTCGAGCTGAAGCCGGGCGCGACCGCGCCGGTCATCATCGCGTTTCAGATCCTGCCGATCGTCATCTTCGTCTCCGCCCTTGCTGCCCTGCTGTGGCACTGGGGCGTGTTGCGGTGGATCGTGCGCGCGCTGTCCTTCGCGCTGCGGCGGACGCTCGGCGTCGGCGGCGCAGTCGGCCTGAGCGCCGGCGCCAACGTCTTCCTGGGCGTCGTCGAGGCTCCGCTCGTGGTGCGCGCGTATCTCATGTCGATGAGTCGCGCGGAGCTGTTCATGATCATGACGCTCGGCATGTCGACGGTGTCGGGCGTCGTGCTGGTCCTCTACAGTCAGACGCTCGCACAGGTGGTCGACAACTCCTTCGGCCACATCATCACCGCTTCGCTGATCTCGTTGCCTGCGGCGCTACTGATCGCGCGGCTGATGGTTCCGGGCGAAGGCGCGACCGATGCCGATCTCGAGGGTTCGCTGCGGTTCGAGAGCTCGATCGATGCCCTCGTGCGCGGCACCATGGACGGTCTCGCGCTGTTTCTGGCCGTGATCGCCGTGCTGATCGTGGTGTTCTCGCTGGTGGCGCTCACGGACCAGATCCTGGGCGGGCTGCCGGACGTCGCCGGATCCGCGCTGACCCTGCGCCGCATCTTCGGTTGGGTGTTCGCGCCCCTCATGTGGACGCTGGGCGTGCCGTGGGCTGAGGCGGCCGACGCCGGCGCGCTGATGGGCACCAAGGCGATCCTCAACGAGTACGTGGCGTACCAGCAGCTGGCAACCGAGTATGCCGGGCGCCTGTCGGGACGCTCGATGCTGATCGTGACCTATGCGCTGTGCGGATTCGCCAACCTGGCGAGCATCGGCCTGCTGATCTCGACGCTCACCACGCTGGCGCCGGACCGGCGCACCGAGTTTCTCTCGCTCGGCATCAAGTCATGGCTCGCCGGAAACCTCGCGACCTCCATGGTCGGCGCGGTGATCGGCCTCGTCACGCCGTCCTGAGGCCGGCATGCTCGACGCCGTGCTGCGACCGCTGATCGACCCGCCGCTGAATCACGCGGCGCGGCGGCTGGCGCGTGCCGGCGTCAGGGCCAACGCCTTGACCGTCGCCGGGGCGGTCGTGGCGCCGGCGGCCGGAATCGCCGTGGCATCCGGGCACTACGGCGTCGCGCTGGCGCTGATCCTGCTGAACCGGCTGCTGGACGGGCTCGACGGACCACTCGCGCGCCTGCATGGCAGCACCGATTTCGGCGGTTACCTGGACATCGTCTGTGATTTCGTTTTCTACGCCGTCATTCCGCTCGGCTTCGGCCTCGCCGAGGAGCGCAATCTGCTGCCGGCGGCCTGCCTGCTGGCGGCATTCCTCGGCGCCGGCACCAGCTTTCTCGCCTATGCGATCATCGCCGCCAAGCACGGCCTCACCAGCGAAGCGCAGGGAAAGAAGTCGTTCTTCTTCCAGGGCGGCCTCTGCGAGGGCACCGAGACGATTGCGGTGTTCGCGGCGGCGTGCCTGTGGCCGCAGTGGTTCCCCCAGATCGCATACGTTTACGCGGCGCTCTGCGTCGTCACGGTGATTCAGCGCATCGCCAGCGCCCGCCGGCGATTCGACGCCGGCACGCCGGCGATGCCGCGATGACCCTGGACGGCGTCGAGCACCTGCGGAAACTCCGGATCGATCTCGAACGCGTAGCCGTCCCAGAAGCCGTCCCGCCCGGGCACGTAGCGCCGAGGCGCCGGCAGGGACGGCGCAAGCGCGATTGATTTCATGCGCCGCTGGAGGTCGCTGCGCACGTTTTCCGGGCCGCACGCGCGGACCTCTGCAGCCGGAACCGGCGGCAGCACGACCATGGCGACGACCTCCCCGTAGCGCAAGGTCGGCGAGAACGGGTGCTCCCAGATGCGATGACTGCCGGTCAGTACGACCGGGAGGATCGGCGCTTCGAGCGCGCGCGCGAGCCGGAACGCACCGAGTTGAAACGCAGTTTCAATACCGAGCACCGTGCCTTGCGGAAACATCACCACGTGCTCGCCGGCGCTCGAGGCAGCGGCCGCCGCCGTGAGCATGGACCGATAGCTCGCGGCACCGCGCTCGGGATCAACCGCGATGTGCCGCATGTGGCGGATGGCCGGCCCGATCCAGGGCCAGCCGAAGATCTCTTCGCGTGCGACGAAACGCATTGCCAACGGCAGCTGGGTCAGGATCATCGGGTCGGCGACGCCTTCGTGCAGCGCGACGATCACGTGGGGACGTTGCGGCAGGTTGTCGAGGCCCTCCGTCGTCAGTCGCACGCGCAGATGGCTCAACAGCCTGCGTCCGTGTCGACGCTGCAGGCGCGCTCGTTCGCCCGGTGACAGCGCCGGCGGCGCGGTCGCCAGTGCGCGCATGCTGAGGAGAAACTGCGGCAGCCCAAGGCAACGGTAACGCAACCTGTCCTGCCAGCGCTGCGGCTGAAACCGGATCACCGGCGGTTGTGGTCTCTTCACGTGCGCGACGGTGCCGACGGCCGACCGTGAACTTCCTGTGAACTTCGACGAGTAGTGTCATCGAACTCGCCGTGCGCCGTAATGCATGGCGGTTCCGGAACCGAAAACCCAGGAGAATCAACGTGATGCGCAATCGCTTCTTGCCGCCGGCAGTGGCCGGCTTCGTGGGGTGCCTGAGCCTGCTGACAGGCGGCGCCCAGGCCCAGGTTGCCCAGACCGAAGCGCAAGGCGCAAACGGCGGGGCGTTCGAGGTCACGATCACCAACCTGACACGCGGCCAGCAGTTCACGCCGATTCTGGTTGCGACCCATCCGCGCAAACTCAGGCTGTTCGAACTCGGACAGCCGGCCAGCACGGAACTGCAGATCGTGGCGGAAGAAGGCAACGTCGCTCCCCTGACTGACGCGCTGCTCGCCGCGGGTGCCTTCGACGTACAGAACAGCGGCGGGCTGCTCAACCCGGGTGCATCCGTCACGATCCGGGTCCGCGCTCGAGGAATCTACGACCGCGTCAGCGTCGCCGCCATGCTGATCCCCACGAACGACGCGTTCTTCGCCGTCAACGGCGCGCGCGGCCCGCGCGATAGCTCCGCCGACGTGCTCACCTCGGTGGCCTACGACTCGGGGTCGGAGCGCAACGACGAAACCTGCCAGAGCGTTCCCGGGCCATTCTTTGATGAATGCGGCGGGCCCGGTGGCGGCGCCGCGCCGTCGGGCGGCGAAGAGGGATACGTGCATGTGCATGCGGGCATTCACGGGATCGGCGAACTCGACGAGTCGCGGCGCGACTGGCGCAATCCGGTAGCGCAGATCACGATCCGGCGGGTGCACTGACCGGCCGGGCCGCGGGCAGGGAAATCGAGAAAACCGAGCCGGTTCCGAATCGGCTCTCCACGGACAGGCGGCCGCCGTGGAGCTCGGCGATGCGCCGGGTGATTGCGAGACCCAGCCCTGCGCCGGCCGTCGGGTTGCGGCGTGACGGGTCGGCGCGGTAGAAGCGTTCGAAGATCCGCGACAGGTGCTCTTGCGGCACGCCGGAGCCGGAGTCGGCAACGCTGAGCCGGATGAACTCGTCCGCGCGCTCGGCGCAAAGCCGGATTCGTCCGCCACGCGGCGTATGTCGCAGGGCATTATCGATCAGGTTCTCGAGCGCCCGTTCCAGCAGGGCTGCGTCAGCAAGGGCCAGCGGCACGTGGTCAGGACACTCGGTGTCGATCGCGAGCCCCAGCCCTTCGGCGCGCGGACCGAACCTTTGTGCGACGTCCATGAGCAGGTCCGACACGGCCGTCGGCTGCAGCTCGCATTGTGCGTCGGGCAACTCGAGCTGGGCCAGCTCGAAAAGCGCGCCGACCAGTCTTTGCATGCGGTCTTGCTGGCGAACCGCAACCTGCAGTTGCGCACGACGCTCCTCGGTTGACTGTGAATCCTGCTTGAGCAGCAGCGATTCCAGCGAGCAGCCCAGGGACGCCAGCGGCGTGCGCAGGTCGTGCGAGAGGCTCGCGATCATCTCGCGCAGCCGGTTGTCGGCGTCGCGCAGCCGTTGCATCTGCTGCACGGTCAGGTTCATCAGGCTGCGCATGTCGTCGGACAGACGGTCCAGTTCGTCGCCGCGCGAATCGCTCGCGGCGGCGGTCGACAAACCTGCTGGTACCTGACCGAAGCCGGCGGCGCGAAACTCGGCCAGCGAACGCCCGAGGCGGCGAATGCGCCGGGTGACCCATGTAAAGCTGAGCAGCGCCCAGGCCGCCGCTGCCAGCAGGGATCCCAGCGCCAGGTACAGCGAGACGCGAAGCGCGTGGCTCGCGCGAAAGCGGCTGAGCAGCCCCTCGTACTTCTCGCCGCCGATGACGACGTAGAGGTATCCGTCCATCGCTTCCGGCGGCCCGATCGGGGCGACAGAGAACAGCCTGCGCTGTCCCGGATGGCGCGGATCGTCGCCGAGCACCGGCAGCTGGTCCGGGTCGCGGAAGTAGGCCCGCAGCGGCGCCATGTCGACGCGGCTGGCGCGCACGCTGTCGGGCGGCGCGTTGAACGCGCGGATCTTTCCCTGGGTGTCGAGCAGGTACAGCTCGATCGTCGGATTCACGTTCATGGCGTCGCGAAAGATCCGCTCGATCGCCTGGGTATCCAGTCGGGAACCCGGCTCGAACCCGTAGTGGGAGACGATCCAGGCGGCGAGATCGCGATTCAGGCGCTGGGTCGCTTCCTGATGATAGAGTCTCGTGAATCGCTCGATCCCCACGAAGGCCGCGGCCGCAAGCACGATGAACGCGGCGACGAATGCCAGCGTGAATCGCCCGTGCAGACTCCGCATGGGCATCCGGCGGGCCGCTCAGGGCGTAGCGAACTTGTAGCCGACGCCGCGGACCGTGACCAGCATCCGGGGCCGGGACGGATCCAACTCGATCTTGTTCCGAAGCCGGTTCAGGTGGGTGCTGACGGTGTGTTCCAGGCTTTCCGAGTCGTAGCCCCAGACCGCGTCCAGCAGCTCGCTCCGCCGGAAAACGCGGCCCGGCCGGCAGGCGAACCAGTGCAGCAGATCGAATTCCCTGGCAGTCAGCACGAGTTGTCGGCCGCGCAAGCTGGCGGATCTGCTTGCCGGGTCGATCAACAGGCCGCCCAACGCCACTGGCTGGAGCACACGGCATGCGTCAACGGCCGGAGCGGCGCGGCGCAGCAGCGCCTTCACGCGCGCCAACAGTTCGCTCATGCCGAATGGCTTGGTCAGATAATCGTCTGCGCCGAGTTCCAGACCTCGTACGCGTTCGCGCTCGCTGGCCCGTGCGGTGAGAATCAGGATCGGCAGCGTTTCGGAGCGGTCGCGCAGGCGGCGGCAGACCTCATAGCCGTCGAGTCCGGGCAACATCAGATCGACGATCAGCAGTTCGAATCCGCCACGACCGGCGAGGGCGAGGCCCTCGGCGCCATCGGCGGACACGGTGACCGCGTGCCCGGCATGTTCGAGGTGCGAGCGCAGCGCATCGGCGATGTCACCGTCATCCTCGATGACCAAGATTCTGGCGCCGGGCCTTGCGGTCGGCAACCGGCCGGCGCCCGGCCATCGGTCCGGTGCGTGTGGAACGAGGGTTTCCATGTCTTTCGTTCAGCAGACCGGGCCAGGGGCGGCAATATCACGGGATGGGCCCATGGTGGATGGCCCGGGCGACGAGTTGGGGTCCCCGGTGTCGCGTTGTACCTTCTTGAGGGGCAGTCAACGGCGCGCTTGGCTTCGGTAGCCTACGCCGCCCGTGAGGGAATGCAGTTGCGGTTGCAGGGCACCCCGATTCGACGGGTCATGTTGTTGGCAGGTGTATGTAGAGATTCGGAATCAGGGCATCGCAGTCTCCACCGCCAGTCCCCGAGAAGAGATGTCCCTGAGGGCTTCATCCTCCCGAAGGGCCGTCGTAGGCGACGACGGTGACAGGCTGGGTGTGAAAGGCCAGTAATGGCTCCGTGCGTGCGATACATCGATTGTGTTTCTCCACATTCCGGACAGGCCCGTGCCGCTGCGATCGGCGGCGCAGGCGACAGTTTTCCTGGCGCTCATAGCGGGCGGGAACCACCCGATCCCATTCCGAACTCGGAAGTGAAAACGCTCTGCGCCGATGGTAGTTTGCCGTAGGCCAGGTGAGAGTAGGTCACTGCCAGGATCTTTAACAGAACCCCCCGACGGAAACGTCGGGGGGTTTTCTTTGCGCTACTTCAAGGACTTGCCGTCGGAGAATCATCTGAGGAAATCCTGACCCCGATCGGATTGACCTCGATCCCTGCGTCCCTAACCGTGTGCCAGTGGTACGCGAATGACCGCGGCACCCGATACACGAAGGAGCAGCTCGCATGTCAATGATCCGAAATCTTTCGCTTGGGGCCTTGTCCTCACTGGCCTTGGTCACGCCGGTCCTCGCCGAAGGCTATCGATTCGTACGGATAGACGTCCCGGACGCCGTTTCAACGGAGCCCATGGGAATCAACGCAAGGGGCGCAATCGTCGGCAAGCACGTGGATGCCGACGGCGTGCCCCACGGCTTCCTCTACGCAAATGGCGAATTCACGAGCATCGACGTGCCGGGTGCGTTGATGACACTGGGCGCGCGCGCGATCAATGCGCAGGGCGACATCTTCGGGAGCTTTCACGACCGCCACGACGTGCAACACGTTTACGTGCTGAGCAATGGCAGATTCACCAAGATCGCCCACCCTGGCGCGATCGCCACTGCGGCAGGCGGCATCAACAACGCCGGCGACATAACCGGACAGTGGTGGAATCAGAACGACAGGAGCCGCGGCTACATCCAGCGGGATGGGCTCTTCTACAACGTCATGGGCCCGGAAGGGACCGGCAACGTACACGTCCGCATGGCGCAGGACAACGGCCGCGTGATGGTCGGCCATTTCGTTTCGGAGGTGGACGGCGCAAGCCGCGGATTCATACGCCATGCATCAGGCGAGTACGAGGTCATCGAGCACCCCGATCTCACCGTGCAATGCATCGGCCTGCGCTGGATCAACCAGCGCGGTGACATGGTCGGCGCATTTGCCCGAATCAACTCGCCCGACCAGTGCCATCCACCGTTCGAGGAAGAACACGCCTTTCTGCTGCGCAATGGCGAGTACACGATCATCGACTTTCCCGGTGCGCCCAGCACACAACCTTTCGCCATCAACGACGACGGCGTCATCGTCGGTCGCTACACGGGCCAGGATGGCCGCATCCACGGATTCAAGGCGACCCCGAGGCCTTAGTGAAGCGGCAGCTTTCTTGCCAAGCGATTCGTCTGGTGCTAGAGGTTCGGGCAGTCGCCCGTCGCCTGGATGGGCGCAGTGAGTCAGGGCTCATGTGCCGGCGCCATTCGAGCGGTTGGCTTGCCCGATTCGGATGGTGCGGCGTCCTGGTCGTGCCATGCCTGCAGGCGTCGGAGACGCTGCGCGAATCCGCGCCGCACAGTTCGGAACAGCTCGCAGAGGTTGTCGTGACCGGATCGCGCCTGGCCGTGACCGTATCCGAGTCCGCGGCCCCGGTCGTGAGGCTTGACCGGCGCGACCTCGAGCGGGGGGCGCCGCCAACGATCGGAAAGGTCCTGCAGGCGTTGCCGATGAGCACCGGTTCGCCGATGAACGCTAACGTCAACGCCGGGGGGAGCGCGGAGCAGAACGGCAGTGACAGCGACTGGGGCGACGGATCGTACCGGCTCGAACTGCACGGCCTGCCGACCGTCGTTCTGCTGAACGGCCGGCGCCTGCCGAACGGCGGCCTCGGTGCCGACAATTCGCTCGACCTCGGCTCGATTCCGATGAACTGGATCGACCGGGTGGAAATCGTCACAGCCGGCGCGTCCGCCATCTACGGTGCGGACGCCGTGGGCGGCGTCGTCAACCTGCTGACGCGCAACGCCGAGCGCGGCCTGGAGGTGGGATTATCGCGCTCGATCACCGATCGCGGCGATGGCGAGATCGCGATTGGCCAGGCCTCCGCCGGGTTCGAGCTGTTCGGCGCCGACTGGAGCATGGGCATCGACCACGCCCGCCAGGACGGCGTCACGATGGACCGGCGAGTCTATTCCACCTTGCCGCTGGGAATCGTCGACATCGACGGCACGCCCGTCAACCTCGGCGGCAACAACGGGGTGCCGGAGGGCCTGTTCAACGTGCCGGACGGGAATACCCTGGGACTCACTCCTGGCCTTTACACGCGAGTGGCGGGTTCGGCCGGACAGACGGCGGCCGACTATGTCCCATTCGTGCGTGCGACGCATGGTTTCAATCCCGCGCCCTTTAACTACTCCCAGACGCCCCACGAGGCTACCTCCGTCTGGCTGCTGGGCTCGCATTCGCTGACGGAGAACACCTCGTGGTTCTTCGAAGGTCTCGCGCACCGGCGCTCCTCGACGCAGCAAGCCGCGGCGCGCGCGCTGTTCGGCGTCGATTTGCCCTTCCAGCTGACCGACGGCACGCGCGGAATTCCGGCGAATCAGTACTACAACCCGTTCGGCATGGATCTTCGGCCGGCCTTCGGCCGCCGCCTCGTCGAGGCCGGTGAAAGGCGCTTTACGCAGGACGTCGAGCTTTGGCGCGCGTTATTCGGCGTGAAAGGCGAGCTCGCCGATTGGACCTGGGAGATCTCCGCGGCGCATTCCGCGTCCGACGCCGAGGAACTGGGGCGAGGCGAGCTCGACGAAGCGCGCCTGGCGCTTGCGCTCGGCCCTTCTGGTCTGGACGTGAACGGCCGCATCGTCTGCGGCGTGCCGGACCCCGCAACCGGTCGCGTCGCGGCGGCCGACATCGTTGCCGGCTGTGTGCCGCTCAACCTGTTCGGGGGCGTCGGCAGCGTGACGCCGGAGCAGCTCGACTACGTCAGTCCGCGTCCGTCCCGGCTCGACGGATCGAACGAGCAGACTTTCGCGCAGGCCGTATTCGGCGGACCGTGGGGCCGCACGCCGGCCGGTGAGATCCGATGGATCCTGGGCGCGGAATTCCGGCGCGACTCGGGCAGTCTGAAGGAAACCCCGCTGAGCGCAGACCAGGCGGTGAGCGCCCAGGGCGTCGAGAACCTGAGCGGCGATTTCAGCGTGCGGGAGCTGTTCGGGGAAGCTCGGCTGCCGTTGGCGCGCGATCGCATGCTGGCCCAGGAACTCGCGATCAGTCTCGGAGCGCGGCTCTCTGATTCCTCCGCGTACGGAACCAACGATTCGTGGCAGGCGGGGCTGCATTGGCGGCCGCGGACGGATTGGGCGTTTCGCGCGAATTTTGCCGAGGTCTTTCGCGCTCCGAACCTCGGCGAGCTCTATTCGCGAGTCGAGCGCTTTGAAGGCTGGTTTGAGATCGATCCCTGCGGAAGCCGGCCGACGCCCGTCGAACAGGCGAATTGCGCGGCCAATGGCGTGCCCGGCGGCGCCTACGTGCAGGGCGACGAAACCTTTGTCGTGATGGCCGGAGGCAATCCGTCACTGCAGCCGGAAAGCGGTCGCAGCCTGGGGGCCGGCTTCATCTACGCGCCACGATGGGCCGAGGGCCTGGCGGCTTCCGTCGACTACTTCAGCGTCACGCTCGACGATCACATCTCGCAGGCGTTCGTCCACGAATCCTTGATCGAGTGCGCGAAGCGCGGCGCCACTCAACTCTGCGACGACATCGAGCGTCACCCCGACGGCAGCCTCGCGCGAGTGACGACCATCAACGAGAACCTGGGTCGCCTGGAAGTCAGCGGTGCGGACTTGTCGCTCTCCTGGTCGTCGCAAGTCGGACGATCGGACGTGTACGCCAGTCTCCTGACCACGTACCTGGACCGCTGGAACGAACAGTTGACTCCCGGCGGCCACGTGAACTCCTATGCGGGCAATTCCGATCGCGGGGTGCGAGCCCATTGGCGGGGTCTCGCGAGCATCGACTGGAGTGCAGGGCCCTGGTTCGCGAGTTACGGCGCGGAATACATCGGAAGCTACGATGAGCGGGTGTTCTGGATCCCGATGTCGGGTGCCGAGTTCGACTCTTTCCTCAGGCGCGTCGAACCGGTTTTTTACCACGATCTCGAGGCCGGATTTGCGTTTGATGCGGGACTCAGGATCCGGGCGGGTATCACGAACGTGACCGACGAGGACCCGCCGTTTCTCAGCCAGCACCAGCCCGCAAACACAGACGTCGCGACGTACCGGTTGCTGGGTCGCACCTATTTCCTCGAGCTGCGCTATGTGCTTGACTGAGCGGATTCCCCCTGCTCCTTGGCGTCGAATATCCTCAGCCTTTCAAGCTGTCGTGCATTGTCGGCCCGGATGCGCTCGCGCCAGGTCTTGAACCGCGGATCACTCCTCAGCGTCTGGAATGCCGTGTCCGCGTCTATGGGGTCGACGTAGAATAGCGGCAATACGGGCAGGTCCAGGGCCCAGGTCGTCCGGAATCCCTCGTCGTACGCGCGGTTCAGCGACCGGATCGCGGGTTCCCGCTCGCCGGCCAGGGCATGGGCCCGCGCGCGAGCGTACACGAACAGCGGCAGGCGCGGCGCGTGAGGCCCGTCGAGAAAGGCGACGATCCGGTCGAGAAGCTTTCCCTCCTCGGCAGTGCGACCGACGCCGGCATAGGCCGCAACCAGGTCGAGGGCGGGCATCACGTTGAACGCCGTGACCGGCGCGGTTCCACGCGCGAGGTCGGGCAGGCGCGCCTCGAGGATATCGACGGTGCGAGCCGGCATTCCGCCGATCAGCGCCTGCCGTGCAGTGGGGACGTCGAGCACGCGGCTGAGCGGGAAACTCAAGCGGTGCCGCTCGAGCGCCTCGAGTGCGTCGTCGAACCGGCCCTCCATGTTGAGAGTTGCCGCTTCGCGCAGAGCACCTGCCAGTGCGCCGCCCTCGATGGCGAGGACTTTGCGTGCGCCCTCGAGATCGCCGATCGACATGAGCAGCGCCCACAGTCGCGTCGAGCTGCCCGGTACATAGAAATCGTCTGTGGCAAGCACGGCACGGAGACGAATCACGGCGTCGGCGAGATTGCCGGATTGTGCTTCCAGTCCTGCCATCGGCAGGTTCAACTCGGTCGGGTCCGCAGTCTGGGAGCCGAGCTCCGTGAGTCGTTTGCGCGCCGCCTCGAACGCACCTTGGCGAATCAATGAGAGCTCGATGCTCCGCACAAGGGGTGTCTCCCAAAGTGGCTCGAGCTCCGACAGTTGTACGTAAAGGTCGAGCGCCAGATCGGGATCCTCCCACATCACGTTGCGGGCGTAGCTGAAGTGCGCGTACGAGTTCGCGGAGTTCAGCTCGATGGCACGCAGAAAGCTTTCGTGGGCGCGCAGCGACGCCTGGTGGTCGCCGCGAAAGCGCGCCTTCCATGACTCGAAATTGGCCTTGGCTACCAATGCCTCGCTGGAATCGGGGTTGAGCGCCAGCGCCCGGTCCGCCGCTTCCAGGCCTTGCCTTGCGCTCTCCTCGATGTCGTCCAGCAGAAACACATAGGCATCCTGAAAGTAATAGTCGGCGATCCCCGCCTGTGCAGCTACGAACCTCGGATCGCGAGCGAGCGCTGCCTCATAGAGTTCCCGTGAGCGGGCGGTACCCCAAACCTCCTTGCCCACGAGATAGAGCCGGTAGGCTTCCGCATCACTCGTGCCACGATCGCGCAGTCGCCAGTCGTCGGCCGCGGCCAGTCGCACGCGCATCCTGGCAGCGACCGCGCGCGTGATTTCCTCCTGGACCTGAAGGATGTCGACGAGCTCCCGGTCGTAGTTCTGGGACCACAGGGGGCGACCGAGGGGCGCGTCGACGAGACTGGCATCGACACGAAAGCGCGACCCCGAACGGCTCACGCTGCCTCGCAGGACGTAGTTGACATTCAATGCCGCGCCGACCGCGGAGTCCGACTGGCCTCGATTGCCGAATCGCATCGATGACTCGCGTCCCGCGACCGTCAGGCCTCGGATTCGGCCGAGCGTTTCCCGGATTGCGCCGGAGAAGCCCCGACCGAGATCGGCCGTGTCGTCAATTTCATCCGAGGCCGCGAACGGCAGCACCGCAATTGACAAGGACGTCGGGGGCTTGGCATCGACCGGATCGCGCTCACTCCTGAGCGTCAGCCATGCAACGGCCAGCGCAGCCACGACGCCCAGCAGCGCCAGACCACCGTAAAGGGACTTTCGCCGATGCGGAGCATGAACCTCTGGCGCCGCAACGGACTCGTCAGGGGTTGCCGGGATTTCCGTGCCTGGGGCCGGCTCGATCTTTCCGATGAAGCGATAGCCCAGCCGCGGTAGCGTTTCGATATAGCGCGGGTCGCCGGCATCGTCGCCCAGGCAGACGCGAAGCGTCGAGATGGCGTTGTTCAGGCCGTGGTCGAAATCGACGTAGACGCTCGATGGCCAGACGCGCTGGCGCAGCTCTTCGCGCGTGACGACCTGGCCGACGTGCTCGAGCAGGCAGCGCAGGACCTGGAACGGCTGTTCCTGGAGCCGCACGCGCACACCGGCCTTCTTGAGCTCGTGCGAGCGGCAATCCAGTTCGTAGGCATCAAACCGGAAAGTCTGCATTGCCTCGGCGAATTCACCCACGGTGTAGCTCGGGTGCGGTTGCCAGCTGTTCGATCATTCTCCAGCTTGATCGCCCCATGACGCCAGAGCCGCAATAGTGCGAGAAAAATCAAAGGGATGCCGTATGACAATCGCATGAGAAATCACGGACCTGCGCAGGATTGCGGCTGTTCTATCGAGGGTTCAGCGTTGAATCAAGTCATGCCGCACTCGACCGTGCAGGCAGACGGCAAACGCGCAGGAGATGCCAGATGACTCCGAGACTGTGCAGCGTAGTGATTTTCTTGTTGGTCCCGACAGGCTGTGGCGGTGACAGCAGTGCGCCACGCTACCCTGGATTGATTTCCAATCCGTTTCCGCCAGACCAAGACGTGAATTACGGACGGTACGTAGGAACGGTCACCATTGACGGAGTGGACTACTTTGGCGACGCGCTGCTTGCCGCAAATGGAGAAACCCACCTTTACATCGGCGGACCGTACGCGAACGACGGAACGATTCAGCCTTCCGTGCCTGAGGGTTCCATAGAATTTGTCAGCCCCGCGAGAACTCCGTCGGGTGGCACTACATCCGGGGCCGTGATTGGCCGCGAGGGCGAGGACTGCGGCGAGCCCGGATCGCCGAGTCACCGATGGTGTGGTCGGGGATCTTCGGCCGAACTCGCCGTGGAGCGCGATGAAGACGGCGAGACCGATGCCATCCGGGGAGAGATCTCGGGTCACGGGGAGATCTGGACGTTCAAGCTTGTACCGTGGGGCAACTACTACGAATTGCATGCCCGATTGAGTGACCTGGCGGGGCAGTACACGGAGGAGGTCGCCCCATTCGCGCGTGGCGGCATGGTCCTGACGATTGATCTGGATGGCCGCGCGTTCTTCCAGACGCCTGATTTCTGCACCGGTAACGGTGTCTTTGTCCCGCAAGGGAATGGAAACGTCAACGTCTTCGAGGTAGAGATGTCGATTTCAAACTGCGACTACCCGTACTCGCAATACGACGGCGAGTATCATGGCCTGGCCACCATGAGTCCGAGCCACTTTTGGGCGGATGACGTCAATGTGCGGGTCTGGCTGAGAAGCTTCTCACCCGATTGGTCGGCGGTAACCCTGTGGGGGCGTCGCATTCCTGGCAGCTGACTACCGGTAGATCGGCCGTAAGCCAGGAGAGAGTAGGTCACTGCCAGGATCCTAAAAAAGAACCCCCCGACGGAAACGTCGGGGGGTCCCTCTTTGCAAGCGGCCGCTTGCCGGACGGCGGCAGTCAGCTGCGGCCGGACAGCTTCTGCAGCGCCCTTACCTGCATGAGCGTCGGGTCCGGATCGCCGAGGATCTCGTTGGCTTCGCGCACATAGCCCGGCACGGCATCCGCCGCCAAGGGCCGGCTGATGAGATATCCCTGCGCAAAATCGCAGCCGAGGCCACGCAGCATCATGAGTGTTTCGGACTCCTCGACGCCCTCAGCCACGACCTTGAGGCCCAGGTTATGGCCGAGCTCGATGGTCGAACCGACGATGCTCGCGTCGTCCGTATCGACGTGCGCCCGTGATACGAACGAGCGGTCGATCTTCAGCTCGTCGAGCGGCAGCTTGCGAAGCTGCGAAAGCGACGAGTACCCGGTCCCGAAGTCGTCGATCGCGAAGCGCACCCCGGCGACGCGCAGCAACTCCATGTTGCGGGCCGCGGTCGCGGGATCGCGCATCATCGCGCTCTCGGTGATCTCGAGCACGAGGCTCGTCGGCGGGATGCGGTGCTTCGCGAGCAATCTCAGGATCGCGTCGCCGAGCCCGTCGTCCGCGATGTCGCCGGCCGACAGGTTGACCGCGACCTCGAGCGTCAGGCCGTTCTGCTGCCAGGCGGCCATCTGGCGGATGGCCGACTGGAGCACCCAGTCGGTGAGCTGCCGCGAACCGCCCGTCTGCTCCGCCAGCGGCACGAACTCGGCGGGCGAGATTTCGCCGAGGCGCGGATGCTGCCAGCGCACCAGGGCTTCGACGCTCGAGACGCGTCGAGTCGCGATCGCCACCTTCGGCTGGTAATTCAGGTGCAGTTCGTTGTTTGCGATGGCGCCCTTGAGGTCGGTGATGATTTCCAGGCGCCGGCGGTGCTCCTCGTCGCTGCCGACCCGGAACGACCCGATGGGTTCGCTTGATTCCTCCGCGTCATAGAGCGCTATCTCGGCGCGACGGATCGTGTCCTCGGCCGCGCCGCCCTGGTCGGGCGCCGTGTAGAGGCCAGCCCGGGCCTGCAGCTCGACCTCGACCTGGGCGACCGACAGGCGTTCGCGCACGATGTCGACGATCGCTGCGGCGAGGCGCGACGCCTGCTGCCCGGAGTGT
>Ga0187894_10001936_pt1 | contig 25658 bp, 17 predicted proteins | sample GBC1701081metaG_FD_136650 | JGI IMG/M metagenome (GOLD analysis project Ga0187894, IMG submission 136650) | White microbial mat communities from a lava cave in the Kipuka Kanohina Cave System on the Island of Hawaii, USA - GBC170108-1 metaG ... | reverse complement strand
TTGATTTTTATGTCGCCATTTTCAACGGCTCAAAATCTCTCTTTAATTTCCCCATAGTTGCACTATGGGCTACGAATATATCGCTGTCTTCGACAGCTAAAACCGATTCCTGATTAAAGTTTTGAATTATTATCACTTGACCTAATCAGTTACGAGGTTTATTAAGCCATACTCAAAGCGTAACAAACTGTCTGTTGCGGTGTGCCTTCAATCAGAGCCGCGCCGAAGAGAAGTTTTACGCGCTCGCCGTCTTTGCGTATAAAAGTTTTTTCCCGCGGCGTATATGCCCCTCTGAAACGTAGTTCTTGAAGTGATTGCGGGTCTAGGCTTCTTGAATCGGTAGCTGTAATTTCATCCCAGCGAATCTTTCCCGCAAGCAAATCCATACGTTCATAACCAATCATCTGCAGGAAAGCGTCGTTTGCATCTGTGACAACGCCGCTGGCATCGCGGAACATCACGCCAATCATGTTTGATTCAAACAGACGGCGGAATTTGCCTTCGCTTTCGCGTAAGGCGGTTTCAATTTTCTGTTTTTCCTGAAGTTCTAATTTTAACTGAAGGTTTGTTTGCGCCAATTCCAACGTGCGGTCATCAACGAGTGTTTCAAGTTCTTCTTTTTCTTGAATCAATTCGGCTTCGGTTCTTTCCAATTCCGAAACGGTCAAACTTAAATCATGTGCTTTTTGTTGCAGAGGTTTTCTTTTACGGACTTCGGATGTGGCGTCCAGCAATAAAACCCAAGTTCCTTCCTTGCCATTAAACATATAAACGTCTGCGGCAAAGTTGTTATCAATGTTCAGGTGCGGGAGGAAAAGCGGTGAAGATGTTAAAGGCAATAGCCCTTCGAGAAACAGAACTTGTTCGTTGATAGGTTTGTCGTGATTCAGTGCCGGAATGCCGTAAACCGAAAGCATCCCGCCGCTTAGTTTAAGTGTGCCGTCCGATTGAACAAGCATAAAGGCGGGAAGCCGCGTGTCCGAAGTAAGTTTTACAAGAAATTTCTGAATCGGTTCCGGTAGCTCAAACATCTTATGCCTCCACCATCTTGCTCGCTAAAGTTAAGAACGCTTCTTCAACGCTTTGTCCCGTCTTCGCGCTCGTTTTGTAAACAATCCAGCCTTGATTTCTCATATAGTTGATTGCAACATCTTCGATTTCGTATTGGTCAATCAAATCCGTTTTGTTTATGACAACAATAAAAGGAATCAAACCCAGCATATCTTGCGCGAATTTCTGCATTTTGTAAGCTATATCTAAAGTCTCGCGCCGCGTCGAATCAATAACGAGCAGATACCCTGAAGCACCGCGAAGATAAGACGAACGCAGTTTTTCAATTCCGTCCTCGCCTTGAATATCCCACAAAAGAAGGTTGACTGCTTCATTGCCGACAGCCACTTGTTTCTTGTCAATCTTTACACCGACAGTCGTGTGATATTTGTCCGAATAGATACTCTGGACGAATCGCTGAACAAGACTTGTCTTACCGACAGCAAACGCGCCTAACATACAAATTTTTTTCTGAATCATGGGCAGTTTTATTAACTAATTAAAGATAACTTTTATCGTGACGCTTCGATTTACTTCCATATCTTGCGCTGTAATTTCCGACTTCAAAGGTTGTGTGTTGCCTGCCGCAATTTTTTTCAAAGTAAGCTGTGGCGATAGCTTAACAAGTTCGCGGCTTACAAGGTCAGCGCGGCGGTGGCTTATCTCTATGTTTGCCTGGTTTGTACCGCGACTGTCCGCACGACCTATGATTTCAAGTTGAACAGTTCTGCCTTCGGCTGTTGTTATGGCAAACAACTTTTCAACATCACCGACGAGTTCATCCAGAACTTCATCTTGTTCGGGCGCAAGTTTATCAGTGTCTTGCTCAAAGCGGATAATGGTGTCTTCGATTTTATTTTTCAGTCTTTCCAATTCTGTTGGACCAAGCCCGCTTAAATCCAATTTTGTGACGCCGGGCAACGCTGAAGAAAATCGTTGCGCTTGTTGAATCCATTCGGGCGAAGCTGTTCCGCTTGCGCGAAGCGTCCCTTTGTCAAAAACAAAATCAACTGTTGAGGGCGATTTCAATATCTCTTTTGAACGAGCTACAACCATCGTCGGGTCGAGCGAAATAAATGATTGCCAGCTGCTGGCAACTTTTGATTCTGTGAGTTTTGATTCTGACAAAAGCGTTACGGGGTCAACCGCAAGCGGGTCACGCAAACCGCTGATTGAATCCGAGAACCATCCCCGCACTTCGTTTGTAATCACAATGCCGGGTGTCTTTCGTAAGGTTTCAAGATAATTCTGCCAACGCAAATAATGACGAACGTAAAAGAAACCAAAGACCAACAGCAAAACTGCTAACGCGCCAACAAGAATTTGAAACGGAGAAATCTTTTTCGCTTTCTTAACAGGCTGGCTGTACTGCATCAGCAAACATTCTTCCAGGCGCGGACGGCATCGTTCAAATACATCAGCATTACCTTCAAATGTATCAAGTTCTTCGCCCATTTCGACGTGAATGTTTTCAAGAGCGGTTTGAAAGACTTGTCTTGATTCCTGTGGCGGAGTTCCGCGAATCACGCCCGCAATAACGCCCTTTGGTCCTTGTTCGACCCAGACGGTCAAATCCTGAACGTGAATCGTATCAAGTGCGCTGCTGTTATTGCTTTCGGTTGACGTAAATGAATCGTGAACGAAATCCTGAATAGCCGTGAGCATTCCCGAAACCATGTCCGCATCCTGAATCCCACCCGAACCCGCAACAACGTGTTGCAAGAGCAAACCTGTTTCTTTGTGAATCAGAAAAACCTGCTCGACCTTGTAAACGAGCGTATTAAGAAGTACGACTTCGCCAAAAGATTTGCCCGTTCGCCAGGCTTCCATTCGCCAGCGTAAACCTTGCGGGGAAAAGCTGTGCTCAAGCGTTTGATTCATTGATTGAATCATTGCACCGAGTGCTTCGGAAATAGCTTTGCGAATCGCAGGACCAATGACGGGAAAAAGAGCGTCAGCCATCACTTGCGGATTGCGTTGAACGGAAAGACGTATGTCTTCTTCAACAACCGACTGCATCGTTTGAATGAGTGCTTTGTCTTTTTTCTTTGACAGAGAAACTGCGTCCGAAAGAACTTCTCCGACTTCTTTTGCGGGAACGGGCGGAAGCGTATCCAGGCGGTCTTCGAGATGTTGAAGTTGTTTCTGCTCAGGTTCTAAGATTAAACGCCGCAGTTCATCAAACGGACTTGCGCCGTTAGACGAAACATCATTTGACAATTCATCATCGGCAATAATGGTTTCGCCTTTTGTTAGTGTGTCATCCACGACAGTTGGCGGCGTTTCAGTCATCGGGTTTCTCTAACTTCGCGGTTGAGAAACTTGTTTTTGAGCAACTTTGATAAGCAATCGCAAAGCCTCGTTGACAGATTGAGCATCGGGAAATGCCTCCGCAACATCAGGCTCAAGGCGAACTAAATTAGTCCCTGCCTGATAGCGTTCGACGTATTTTCCGCGAACACGATTTTTTAATTGAGAAAGGTCGTATTCTGGTCTTAAATCATCATCTTCCATTTCAATCAAATCCTTCTTCATATAGTTTTCGTTCGCCTCTTGTTAGTTCGCGTGCGCCGATTATACGAATAGTAACGCCATCATCGGTATGCACGCCCAACAAAAGTCTGTTCTGTTCAGACATACCGAAAATGATGTAACGACGTTCATCAAAAGAATGGTCGGGGTCGTCAAATGTTTCTGAAAGCGGATCGCCGAAAACAGTTGTAGCTTCTGCAAAAGACACATCATGCTTGGCAAGATTGCTCTCAGCTTTTTTGTCATCCCAATCAAATAGCATCGCGCAATCAAATAAAGACAAACGTACTGGTTACATGAAAATAATTATTCACCCGGCAGACTGAATTCATTATTAAGGCGCATTGCTACCTCGCTTAGCAGAGAAGCCAATTCTGCGCGCCCCGTTTTGTCGTCACGTAAATCTGCAGCTTCGCGTTCGAGACTTGCAACGAGTTCTTCATATTTCTTGCGGATTTCATCACTCAAATCTTTCGATTGGTCTAGCAGATTTTGGCGCAGTTCGCTTTGACCTTTTGCATGAGTTTCTTCGATTTGTTCCGCGCGTTTCTCAAAGTTTTTGGTCAAATCTTTTAAGCCCTGTTCCAACTCTTTTACGTCTTCGTTACGTTGTGATTTTTCCGATGCAAGACGTTCGCCCAATGCCTTTACTTCCTGTTTGACAAACTGTTCAAGCGTGTCGAATTTCTTTCGCAAATCGTCACGTAAATCCGACGCTTCTTTTAACAATTTTTCTTCAAGACGTGAAAAACGCTTGTCATAATCACGCATCTGAACGCCAAAAAGTATATCTCTGATTTTATCTATATTGCCGCCACCTGCAACATCAATGTCGTTTGCTGATTGATTGCTACTCATTTTCTTTTGTGCCTCTCTTATTTTTTGAGCAGAAACCGAAACATCGTTTCCGCTTCGTTGTGATGAAGACTTAGGTTGAACTTTTTTTACAGCTTCGACTTTGGTCTTAGCCTTTGGATTCAGTTTAGCTTTTACACTTTTCATTTGCTCGCCTCTTATTGGTTATGTGCCACTGCCTTCTTTTTCGGCAATTACGGCTTGGTTGATTCTTTCAAACTCCGCCTCAGCCTGTTTGATATAATCTTCGGCGTTGTTAAGTTGACCGCGATTGCTTTCAGTTTCCAATTCAGAACAAATCCCCGCCATTCGCTTCATGCCGAGTGTTGAACTACTTCCTTTCAAGGTGTGCGATGCGCGAGCGAGTTTTGCCAAATCCGTTTTTTCGACAGCCTCTTTCATTTCTTGCAAACAGACGGGAGCGTATGCGAGATAAATCTTCAAAACTTCTTCGGCTAAGTGCGCGACTCCATTTTGTTCAAGTGCGTGTAAATTGTCCAGCACTTTTACATCCATTACTTGGTCTAAGGTGACGTGAATATCTTCCGCGTGGGTATTTGTATATCCGGCGATAAGCGTGCACAGTTCATCAAAGATAACCGGTTTGGCAAGATAATCGTCCATGCCTGCCAAAAGACATCTTTCTCTGTCGCCTTGCATGGCGTTTGCCGTTGTGGCGATTATCGTGGTGTGTTTTGTATTGCCTTCGCTTTCGCGTATAAGGCGTGTCGTTTCGTAACCATCAAGTTCGGGCATCTGACAATCCATAAAAATCAAATCAAATGACGAACGCGAAACAGCATTCAAAACTTCAAAACCGTTTGAAACGACTTCAGCCTTTATTCCGAGTTTGTTCAAATGGTGAAGGGTGACTTTTTGATTAACGGGATTGTCTTCCGCAACAAGGACACGCAAGTTTTTCGCATTGATTTCGGGTAAGTCGAATGACTCAACGGCTTGAGTTTTTCTTTGCTGAATCAATGGTTTTATTGATTCCGTTTGCAGTATTGCTTTATCAAAACATGCAGTAAACCAAAACTTTGAACCTTTATCTTTTTCACTGACGACGCCTATTGAACCGCCCATCAATTCGACAATCTGTTTTGAAATCGCAAGCCCGAGCCCCGTGCCTCCGTGTTTTGCGGCAACTTGGACATTGGCTTGGCTGAAAGGTTGAAAAAGACGTAGCAGTTCGTGTTCATTGATGCCGATTCCCGTGTCTTCAATCTCGAAACGAATTGTTGTCCGGGCTTCTGTTTCGTTTTCTTTTGTGACAATCAACGCGACAAACCCTTTTTCGGTAAATTTCAAAGCGTTTCCGATTAAATTGATGAGAATTTGTTTGAGCCTTCCTTCATCGCCGCGCAAATTATTGATTGTGTTTTCATCAACCGTAAACTTTAATTCAAGTGATTTTGTGCGTGCGTTTTCCGCGAAAAAAACTTTCACGGTTTCGATCGTTTCGCGCAACTTGAAATCATTCGATTCAAAACGGTATTTACCAGATTCAATACGCGAAAGGTCTAATATGTCGTTGATGATTGTCAGAAGGGAATTGGCACTTGTTTTTATAGTTTCTGCCGTTTGTCGTTGCACAGACGTAAGGTTTGAATCAAGCAAAATATCTGTCATTCCGAGAATGCCGTTCATTGGCGTTCGGATTTCATGGCTGACGTTTGCCAGAAATTCCGATTTCAAACGTGCGGATTCAAGCGCGACATCACGCGCCTGCAGGGTTGCTTCTTCTAAATCTTTTCGTTTTGTAATGTCTTCAAATGTGAGAACCACGCCAGCGGTTTTCCCGCTGTCATTTATGGGGACGCAGACATACTCGACAGGCAACGCATTCTTGTCCTTACAAAAAAAGAGTTCATTGTTGACATGATGCTCCACGCCATCGGCTAAAGCGGAATGAATAGGCGAGGTCGCCTCGTCGTAATCAATCGTGCTGTCAGGGGGATGTAGAAAAAGTTGAACCGATTGTCCCGCAAGTTCCTCTTTATTCCACCCGAGCATTTTTACGGCTGATGAATTGGCAAACGTAATCTTTCCCTTTGAATCAACACCAATGATTCCTTCGCCCACCGTTTCGAGAATGAGTTCGTATTGTCGCGTGAGATTTTCGCCCGTAGTTTGTTCATGCAAGATGGTTCTGCGCGAGGCATACGCAAACTTTACAGCCAGAAACAAAGCTGCAATAGTTGTAAGAGCAAAAACAAAAGCAAGAACGTAAGCCATCGTGTTTTAGAGAAAAGATTAAAAATTCTTGCACGTTGATATTCAAAGTTAAGAGGTAAGTCAACAAGAGAACAAATACAGCATACAAATTTCAAATTACGAAATGAAAGTAAACGCTCTGATTCGCATTTAATTTGTAAGCTGAAATTCGTAATCGCCAAATAGAGTGCAGATTTTCTCGCTGATGTTTCCTAAAGATATTTCTGCATCTTTGCCTTCCCAATCATCTCTGAGGCGTTTGCGTAATATCTGTTCAAATATGCGTGCGACTTCGACATCCGAAAATTTCAGCGAGCGTAGTTCTTTTTCAATCCGGCAACAATAATTTGAAACCAACGACCCTGATACGCCTAATAAAAGAGCGGCTTCAAACTGTGTCTTGTGTGGTTTGGCTAGATAGCAATACCATAACACGCCGTGTGCACGTCTTGTTTGTTTGGGTTTACGACAGGTGAGTTCATTTATTTTTTGCAAGAAAATATCGGCTTGCAAAGCGGCTTCGTGATGACCTTCGCTTCTCAAAAAGATACGCTCAACATCTTCGCGTTCATCAATCGGTTCAAAAGAATATATCCGTTCTTTATTCCTGTCATCGTTTGTAAGCGAAACAATATTTACGTCCATGACCGGAAGCCGTGACATCACAAACTGCCGTAAAACACGAATCGGAACGGGTTGGTCTAAGGCTTTCAGAACGGCGACAATTAGTTCTTCTAAACCTGCATTACCGATGATGATTTGCGAGTCGCCTGTGCGACCGACCATTCTTGTATCGCGTTGTTTCACGGGAACGCGACAGATACGCTTTTCCAAATCAACAGTTTCTTCAAAGACCTTTTCCGTTGACCATTCGCTCAATCCATAAACCTGTTCCGACACTCTTCGGAGTTTGGTTCTGCCGTTATCAAAGCGACGAAAACGCCTGTTACTATGAAGTATCGTGGCAATGCGGCGAGCCAAACGGTAGGATTCAGGAAAGCGTTTTCTGAGTTCGGTTGTTAATAAATTTTTGAGTTCGAGTTGGCTAATCTCGCACTCGATTTCCGCATCGCTCATCTCGGATTCTATGTAGTGGTTAAAACGACCTTTGCCGAAAAGGCGCACAAAAAGTTCTTGTGTCAGGTCATTAAAGTAGTTCTCGTTTGAACCAGAAGAGAAAAGCCCTACATGATGAGCGGCGCGTGAGAGCGGATGTGTGGCGACAATGCGGTAGAGTTCAGACCAGATGCGGTTTACATCAGAAGCCAAAAGGCTTTCGACCCATTTGCCTTTTTTGGTTGAAACCGAAGACTGATTAACAGGCGCGTACATCATTTGATTAGCAGGATTTATTGTCTGAACTGTCTGATTCATCTCTTTAACAAGAAGAGTTTTGCAATCAAGGTAAATCTTATTTTTTCTGTATTTCTAAACGTCTCTCATCCCGTTTGCGGAATACCGTCTCGCTTTTTCCAGTTGACGTTCGACATGAACCTCATAACAAGGCTGACAAATTCCGTGACCTTAAAAGCCCGTTTTCGATTGCGCGACGCACGACCGGACCATCGTCGGCAACAAGAATTCTCATTTAATCTCCAAATAACCTGTTTGGTTTGGGGCGGGGATTGAATAAACAGCATTGCCGCAAAAATTTCTTTCGGGTTCTGTTTAATTCCATCATCTGTTTACAGCAGAAAACGTCGTCAGTAGAGCTGCCCATGCCCAGAATCACTGACGACGTTTCCCGCTTTTTGCCAACAGCTAACGGGATCCCCTCCCGCAATTATGCTTTACAATATGCGTGCCACTTGTAGCTTGAAAAGAAACTTTTTGCTAACTCTTATTATTTCAGCATTTAAGTTCTAAGATTTTTTTATTTTTTATATTTAGAGATTTTATCCTTGTCATGTTTGGCAATCATTTTGACAGCCAAAGGAAAAAATGTCAGCGAAAAGATGTGATAAATAGAAAACGGCTGTCGCTTTTTTGAGTAAGCAACAGCCGTTTCATATCGAACTAACGAAACTTTTTTCTATGTTCTTACAGCAGATGTTAAAAACATTAACGCTGGTTTGCATTAAGAACTTTTGTTATTTGCTGAACAACCGCATCGCATATAAGCGGCAATCGGTCAATGATAGATCCAATCGCACACAACACAATCGCAAGTACGATTAGGAACAGAATGTTTGTAAGCATGGCGACAAATTGTACTCAGAAACAGAGAAAGAGCAAGCTTTTGGCGCAAAATTTTTAATGCTGAAAAGCTTGCTCTTTGATTTTATTATATTAGTTTGCAGGTTGCGTCTGTTCTTCCGAACTCGGCACATACTTAGGCAAAAGAATCGCCTTGTTCAAATAGATTCCAAATTCAGCACCTGATTTAACATTGGCTTCTTCGCCTTTTAAGAGACGTTCACCGAGAATACCTGCGACTGCGCCACCGATTGCGCCAATCGCTGTTGCTTTACCGCCGCCTATTATCGCGCCCAGCAATGCACCGCCCGCCGCACCGCCGCCGATGAAAATAATCTTGCGATTCTTCATCTTATCGCCGGATGCCTGACCTTCGTCGTCACTTTTTGCCGAATCTTCCGAAAGGTCTGTCAACGAACCGTTAATTGTAAATGTTTTTTTGTTCGGCAGCTTCACCGAAACAAATTCAACATCAATGGTGCCGGGTTCGCCGCCTTTTTTTGCGGGTGTTACTTCGGTCACTTTGCCGTTGATGATGCTACCGTTCGGGATAACGAGTTCGCCCCCTTCAGCATAGACAGGGTCAACAACTGTAACCGTAAACGTGTCGCCAATCTTTGAAGTCTTTGAACTCAGTTCTTCGTTAATACGCGCACGAAACTTTGCACCGGCTTTTACTTCATATGTTTTCGGTTGCGGAGCCGGGGGAGCAGGTTTTTTCGCCGTCGTTGTAGTTTTCGGTTTCAACACAGGCTTTTTCTTTGTTGTTTTCTTTTGTGCGAAACCAACACTTGCCCCGAATGCGATCATGACAGCCAAAACTACCAACCGAAGCCACAAGATTTGATTTAACTTCTTCATCTTTATCTCTCCTAAATTTGTTGCCCTTAATCTGCAAAGTTTTGTTATTCGGCTTTCGGCAACTCGACTTTGCGGTATTTGTTAATCCATCTGACAATCAAAAAAATCACGAACGCTATGATGATAAAACTGACCACAGTGTTGATAAAAATTCCGTAGTTGATTGTCGGTGCGCCTGCGGCTTTTGCATCGGCTATGGTGCTATATGCTTTGCCGCTTAAATTGACGAACAGATTAGCAAAATCAACTTTACCAAGTAACATCCCAATCGGAGGCATGATTATATCGTCAACCAAAGACGTAACGATTTTTCCAAACGCTCCGCCGATTACCAATGCGACAGCCAATTCAATAACATTACCCTGTGCAAGAAATTCTTTGAACTCTTTCAACATAATCCGAAGACCTTTCAAGTTAAAGTTAGAATTTTAGAACTGCGTAATTACGGTAAACAGAAAACTGCCTGAACGCATTGTTGAAAGATAGTGCCATTTGTTGTTGTGGAACGGCGGCTATGATAGCAGACTATCAATCTTTTCTTCTAACTCACTTGTATCAGCCGATTTCATTGTAAAATCCGTGCATCCTGCCGCAAATGATTCTTTACGATAACCATCCGCGTCATGCGACGAACACGCTATAACAGGGACATTGCGTGTTTCATTCATCTCGCGCAATTTTGTCATGGCAGAAAACCCATCCATGACAGGCATTTCTAAATCCATGATAATCAAATCGGGAAGAGTTTCTTTTGCAAGTTCAACAGCTTCTTTTCCGTTGCTTGCTTCGAGGACAATATAACCTTTTCGTTTAAGGTTTATTGCAATCCACTTTCTGATAGCATCGAAATCGTCAGCCACTAAAATCAATGGTGGCGACTGTGTATTAAAATTATGGCTCATTATTAAATTCATCTGTAAAATTCTTGTTATCAAAATAGAACACTAATTTATTAACTCAATGGACACTGCAAGCTTTCACCTTTCAATCATCGTGCCATACACATAAAGAGGTGAGTAAATACGGATTTACAGTGGTTTTTTAGAAATAGAATGGAAATAAAATGTTATCGGGGAAAAAGTTTGACAAAGTTGGCAATAAAAATTTCAGCACGTTGAAAAAATGTCATGTTAAGGAAACTGATAAAAAGTCAGAGTGTTTGTGAAGGTTGAGGTTATTCTTTCGCGCCGTATTCCTGAAGCTTTCTGTAAAGGGTGCGTGTGGTGATGCCCAAAATAGTCGCGGCTTTTTCGCGGTTGCCGCCTGCTTCGGCTAAGACGCGCATTATATGTTGGCGTTCGATTTCGTCAAGACTTAAAAGCGGGGTATTTGAAACGGAATTTTCGGAAGAGATTTTTTGCGGCTGTGATTTTGTGGAAAGCTGAACCGAATCAATAACGTCATCTGCGGCTAACACAACGGCACGTTCAACCACATTCCGTAGCTCGCGTATGTTGCCATGCCAATCGTGTTGGTAAAGCTGTTGTCTTACATCGTGGGAAAACATCAGCGACGGGCGATTGAAACGGACACGATAACGCGAGAGAAAATAATCAAGCAGTGCAGGAATATCTTCGCGCCTCTCACGTAAAGGCGCAACGTGAAGGGCTATGACATTGATGCGATAAAAGAGGTCTGCGCGAAAACGCCCGTCTTCTATATCTTTTTCCAAATCACGATTCGTAGCCGCAACGATTCGCGCATCAACACTCTTTTCGCGGGTTGAACCCATGCGACGAAAACGCCCGTTCTCAAGAAAATGTAAAAGTTTAACTTGGGCGGGTTGCGGCATATCTCCGATTTCATCAAGAAAAAGAGTCGAACCGTCAGCCGCTTCAATCAAACCGATTCTCTGCGTAGCCGCACCTGTAAAAGCCCCGCGTTCGTGTCCGAAAAATTCGGATTCAAAAAGCGATTCGGGAAGCGCACCGCAGTTTACAGAAATCAGAGGCGATTCTCTGCGCCCGCTTTGTGCGTGAATGAATCTTGTCAGAACGTCCTTACCCGTGCCTGATTCGCCCGTGATTAAAATTGTTGTGTCCATTTTTGCCGCACGTTCGGCTTGAGCCAGAAGGTTTTTCATTGCCGCGCTTCGGTAAATAATTTCGGGCAAATTATCGTCAGACTGTTTTTTTACTACGGCGCGAAGTCTTGCGTTCTGTCTTACAATACGGCGTTTTTCTTCCGCTCTGTAAATTACAGCTTGAAGATGTTCGGGTTCGGCAGGTTTTGTTATGTAATCGTAAGCACCGTTTTTTATTGCCTCTAAACCTGTTGTCAGAGTTGTATCGGATGTAAGCATGATTACTTCGGGCGCATCTTCCAGCTTTTTGATTTGCTTGAGAGCATCAATGCCCGAAACATCAGGCATATTCACATCAAGCAAGACAACATCGTAATCAGTTTCACCTAACGCAGTGAAAAGTTCCTGACCGTTTCCAACTGTTTGAAGCGAAAGACCAAAAGGCGTGAGTTGATAAGGTAGCAACTTACGCAACACGGGGTCATCATCCGCAAGCAGAACTTGAATTTTGTGCGCCATCGTTTCAGTAGCAGTAGCAGTAGCAGTAGCAGTTATTCAATGAAAGTTGGTAGTTACTGCAACTACTTCTGCTACTTGATTTGCTCAAACTCTTGTTCGGTATGTTCACCAGAAAAGTCTTGTAGTGTCACTCGCCCGCTTGATAACAATTCTTTAACGCGGAAAGTTCTCTCCTCACGGCTTCGTCCGGGCATCAGTTCGGCGCGAAAAGTCACGGGCATGTTCGGACGCGCCCATACAGAAGCCCCTTTTTTATAATTCTTTTTTTCTTCGTTTTTGCTCATTCTGTTTCGCCTTAACAAAATCGCGCCCGCCGCACCTCCCGCCGCAGCTGTTAAAGCCAAAAATCCCAGCAAACGCTTTGTGCGTTTATTCATAATAAATTAACAGAGCGGGTCTAGTTTCTCAGTGATAACAGGCAGACCGCTTAGAGCTTTGTCAGCATTTAACTGTGTGTAACTTGCCCATTCTGACGGTAATGTGTCTTCCGGAAAAATTGCTTCGACGGGACATTCAGGCACACAAGCATCACAATCAATACAAGTATCGGGATGAATGACAAGCATATTCACATCTTCGTGAAAAGCTTCAACGGGACAGACTGCAACACAATCCGTGTAACGACAATCAACACAAGGTTCAGCAACAACGTAAGTCATAAGATTTTCGATTGCCAATTGCCAATTACCGATTGCGTGTTTATTAGCTTGTCGCTTGAAATTAATCAAGAGCGTAATCAACTAACAAATCGGCAATCGGCGATTTAGGGATTGAAACATCAAAATAGTAGAACGCCAAGCGGACTAGCCCCCCCTAACCGCTTGACGTTCTTCTTATCGCTTAATATAACTCAAGCGAAAACTCGTTATTTACATTTTGAATATCCACAGTCGCGGCAGAAATCACAGCCTGAAGCGTGTTCCAATTGTCCGTGACATTCCGGGCATTCGCTAATCATTGAAAACATTTCCGTCTGCGTCGGTTGCGTTGACGACTGTGTTGCCTGCATGGCAACCGTTGGGGTTAATGCTTTGGCTTTATCAAAAGCGCGTTTTGAATCTGGCTGACTTTGCAAACGGCGATGAGTAATCATCAGACATTCCGCAACAGCCTGTTCGGGCGAAGTCAAAAGCCGCTCGTTAAACCATACAGAATTTGTGCCAGTTACTTTTTCAAGCGAACGCGCTACTTCTTTAACAGAGAAACCGCCGCGCAACATCTTTGACGCCAACAATCCCACGCCGCCGCTAATCGGTCCCGCGGCAAAGACTTCCTGAACATGACGACCATCATGGTTGACTGTGACATAAAGATTCTGTCCGTCAAAAGGAATCCGCCAAGTATAACCTTGCAATTCACGCGGACGTTCAATACGCGATGGCGTTTCGTCGTAGTTTTTTGAAACGACTCTTCTTTCAGTCTCAACAACTTTTTCAACCGCCTCTTGTATTGTTTCAGCTTTTGGTTCTTCTTTTTTGGTTTCCATCGAAGTCAAAACCTGCCCTTCGCGTGAACCGTCGCGGTAATAACTGACACACTTGCAACCCAAATCTCTGGCAAGACGATAAAGCGCGTCAACTTGCCCGACCGTATCCGTTTTCGCTCCGTTGCAGGTTTTGGAAACGGAGTTGTCAACATTTCTCTGCGAAGACGCAAGAACGCGAACGTGCTGTTCCGCGCTGATTTTCATAGCTGAAATGAAATAGGGGGGGAGTTCGCTCTCGTGTTCGACTACATATTGCGCGGCTTCTTTTATTGACTCTTCATCTGTTTGGTCAACCGTTATTCCTAAAGTTTCTGCCGCCAGAGTATGAACATAAGTCCGCGTTCCCAAAGTATCTTGACGAACATAGGCCCAGGAGAAGTTTGGTTCAACACCCGAAGAAGTTTCAGCCACGAGCGAAATCGTCCCTGTCGGAGCAATCGTAGTCACTTCGTAGTTACGCGGCGTCAGCGGTGTATCGGTTGAAAACCCAAGCTGGTTATAGATGAAATTGCCGTAGGCTTCATGGTTGCCTTCAAGTTCGGGAAAGACACCTTTCGTCGCGCCCAAATTCAAACTCTTTGCCCATGATTCTTTTCGGACAAACCCCATAACCTTGTCCATCAAATCAGTTGATTCCTGTGTGCCGTAAGTCACTTTTAACTTCAAACACAAATCTGCAAAGCCCATGATTCCCAGACCGACGGGGCGCGTGCGTTTTACCACGTCTTCGATTTCCGGCAAGGGCCAAGCACAGGCATCAATCACGTTATCAAGAAACTGCGTGCTCAAATGCGTGACCGTGCGAAGCCTGTCCCAATCAATGCAAAGGTCTGCGTTCGTTCCATCATCAACTTTGTTGTAAAACTTGGACAAATCAATCGAACCCAAGTTGCACGAATTATTAAAGTGAAGGTATTGTTCCCCGCAGTTTCGGTTGCAAATGTATGAAAACATTGGTTTTCCGCGTTCTGTGAGCGATTCAAAGCCGCCAATGAAGAAGTTATGAAACTCATCAACCGTACCGTTATAGACAGTTTCTACACCTTCAGGAACGACCGACACAACCTTGTGGTTTGTCATAGAGGCAACTTCTTTCAAAGCGGCGAATGTACGAAACGGACTCGTTTTTCTGGCAATCTCAAAGCTGATTCCTCTGGCTTTGCACGCCTTTATCCAATCTTTCTTTTGCGTTGTGCCATTTGCTTTACACAGCAGAAACGCTTCTACTTGTTCCGCCCTGAGTTTGGCTTTTCTTCTTTCATGTCCGGCTTTCGAGTTAGCGAGTCTGTTGGCTTCCCAATCAGGCATTGTGTTTCGATATGAATTCAAAGCACATATCGGAGAACATACGCCGTTTTCGCGGCGATAGGGTATGGTTACAAATTTTTTGCCACAAACTTCACAACTCTTATTGATGTGAACGTGCTTATCAATGAATACGCAATCATACCCTTGTGCCGTTAGATTCAGGTAAAGCCCGACGGAACGCGGGTCTTTGTCTGTGTGTTCAAAACCTAGCTCTGCCGCCGCCCATTTCGCTAAACCGACAACGCCGCCTAGATGGTCATTGCGCCACTTGGAAAATTGTGTAGGCAGTCCTCTTTCGCCTGCATATTTTGCCCAATGCTTTGCTGAAAATCTTCTACCTAATTGTTTGGTAAGTTCCAGCGCACAAGTCTTCAGTTCGTCATTGCTGAACCCGCTAAATCTGCCGTTGTTTTCTCCGCTCACAGCCTCGGACATATTTTGCCTATATGTCGCCCACTTTTCTTCGCTCCATTCCGTCTTAGCCCGCACCATTGGATTATTAGCACCCATCATCAGGTCTCCGTGCAAACGGTTATGATCTTCAATAGACATGACTTGGAGGTTTTCCGGACTATTGTTACGCCCATTGAAATCTTTATGGTGTACCACATATCCTTTTGGGATGCGCCTCAAATTTTGATGGAACTGAGCTATCAACCGATGTTCAGCTTTATCCGTGGCTTGTCCGCCGTTATTTAACCAAACGTAGTCTTGAGTAGGTGCGTTATCTATTGGAAACAGTTCATGGAGTGAAGAGTGAAAGCGCGTCATAACATGAAGACTATCGCCCGCTAGCAACTCATCTACCCGTTTGTATTCACCGCCTCTAATCAGGAATTTGTGATTAGCCGTTGCTCTGACCGTTGAGCCGTCATCCAAAGTAACTTTATAGACCTGTGTGTGTCCTGTAACTCTGGGGTTACGCATAGTGCGTATGACAATCTGACCGCGTTCATCCAAGGCGTAAACGGGAACATCTTCGCCCGCTTCTGCAAGTTCTTTTATAGGCACGTTGCCGCGCCCATCAGCCACTGCCACCAAAGTTTCACCCGTCACACACGGGTTGCTCGCGTAAATCTGCCCCATTGTGTTCATCATATGGTTGTGGCGATTTACTTCGTCAATAAACGCAATACCCGGTTCTGCGTATTTGTGTGCCGAAGCAATAATTCGATTCCAGATGTCCGGCGCGTAAACCATTCCGGGACACGGCGGTTCTTCGACCGTACAATCAGAAAGGTCTGCCGATTCAAACGCTGCTTTATCCGCGAACGTAACCGTATCATTACTATCAGCATGGTGATAAATCACATAATCCGTTCCGGTCACAGGGTCAAAAATCGGTTGATTCCAAACCTTACCGTCAAATTCAAGTTGAAACCATTCTTTGTTATCAACCGCTTCAAGAAAAACATCCGTGACATTTACGGAGATATTGAAATTCGTAAGCGAGTGCTGGTCGTTCTTTGCATGGATAAAACGTAACAAATCCGGGTGTGTACAGTTGTGAACGAAAACGCCGTTGGCGACGAAATTATGAAATTCCGGCATTGAAATATCAAAGACTTCTTGTTCGCCGAGCGGTTCAATACGAACGACTTTATGATTTGAAGTACTGTACTGATTTCCAAAACCGTTTGGATAATGTTTGATATAGTCATCATCTGTCACAGATGTATTCCATGACTTTTGCCCTGTCATTCTTTTTCGTTTACGTTCGCGCAAACTTTCAGCTTTTTCAATTCCATAGTATTCATCCCACGTCTTGCCTTTGCGGTCGGCGGCAATGCGCTCACGATGCATTATAAATTTCGGGTCGTCAGAGCTATGATGAATACCATGTTCGCGTATGGTCATCAACTCCAGATTTTCCGGCGAATTATTGAGCGGGTTGTGGTCAATATGATGGACAATCGTATCCTCCGGCTTGCGATTACGCCCACCTGCTGTGGGATAAACGCCAAATTTCATTTCGCCAACAGCAATATGTTCGGCAATGCCTGAACTTACTCCCGTGATACCTACATGAAAACGATTATTGACAAGACGCTTATGAAATGCCGCAACCGAATCGCCGAATTTTAATTTACCTGCCTCGCAATAATTATGTCGGTCAGCCAACAAAATCGGATGGTCGGGTGTGCAATCGAGATAAGTGTCATCATCGAACCAGACTCGCACGGTTTCTCTAACCCCATTGGAGAAAACCTTATCGGCTTGACGCACACGGACTTTTTCGCCATCAGTGCAGTAAAGATAAGGGTGTGTTCCGACAAGGTCTTTAATAGCGATGCGTCCGTTAATTGTCGAAACCATCGTATTACCTGCCAAGCACCGCATCATTCCCATATTTGCCCCGCGACGGACTCCGCCTTGTTTCACAACATCTGTCACTTGGTTGACGATGTTCATAAACGAAACGGGACCCGATGCAACGCCGCGAGTCGAATTAACAATTGCTCCGGCAGGACGCAAAAATTCATAAGTCATTCCCGTATTGTGAACCATAGCCAAACCGTTACGACCGGCGGCATAAGTATTCCATTCGGCAACGCTCAAATCGTAATAATCTTTGCGCGTTTCGGATTGTTTGACATCGGAAACCTCCAGACCGTATTCGGCAACGCGAATCAATAACTCACCTAATTCGTCACTCGCTTCTGTTATCAATTTGCCGATGCGTTTGAGGTTGTCACGGTTTGAGCGACCATCCGTATCACAAGACCAACGATTTAATTCATCGGCGCAAACGCCTGTTTTTCGTTCGCCGCGCTTTGAAGCCAAACCAAGTTGTTGCAAATGCCCGCGCCATTCTTTGATGGAAACTTTCAGGCGGTCTTGTTTGCGGCTTTTGCTGTGAAGCCGTTTTCTCCTAAGTTCAGAAGCCATAAACGTCGAAACGTCGTTTGCTAATTTTTCAACCTGTGGTAAGACGCAAATCTGGACATTGTAAATTGTGCTTTTACCTTTCCCATGCGGCATCTTTTCATTAACACGCGGCTCGAAACCGAGTAATGAACACAAAGCTGCCAGGTCTTGCGACATCTCTTTGCTTTCAGTCGAATAGGAAGGCGAACCATCCTTTGCAACATAACCGTCACTATCCATTAAGCCTGCGAGAAACGCCCGCACAACTGACAAAGGCGATTTGGCAATTATTTCAGGCACACGAATAAATTTGCCTTTCGCCCCATACTGCGCCAAACCGCAAACTTCAAACAAAGTGTGAACGGCTTCTTGTTTGAAAGTGGTCAAACTGTAAAGCCCGCGTTTGTCCTGGCAGATATTTAGGTTCGCCCCCAACTTTGCCAAGACAATGTTGGCTTTTTCCAAAACGTCCGTCGTACCGGAAAACAAACGCAAACGATGAAGTCTTTGGCTTGGAACATAATCGAAACAACCATCACCCAAAGTAAAACCAATCAGCCAAGCCATTTCTTCATCAATAGCATGACCGCGCACAGCTTTGTAATCTTGATAAAGCCAGAAATCATCAGGACGTTCGGGGCGTAAAATCACATCGCCTTTTTTCACCGCGTCGGCACGAACTTCAACCAATTTCGTACCGCGCAAAACCATAAACGGATGCCACGCACTTGTTTGTACCTCTACGCCCTGTCGGGTTTTGACAGTTATTTGGTCTTTATGCGGCACATCGAACTTCCAAACATGAGTTACTTTTTTAAGTCCGCTTGCGCCTGTTTGTGGATTAAGTGAAACGGTTTGGATATTCAAATCTTCGACGTTATAAGCTACGCCATATCCGCTTTTCGCGCCCTCGCGCCCGTCTGCCGTAGCGCGGTTGAATAAAACTTCAATCGGTTCAAGTCCGCAAAAGCTTGACCACACGCGGGAATCTGCCGCTACGCATCCGCCACCTGTTTGGTGAATAACTGCGGCGGCTTGTGCGTGTTCCATAATCCCTGAAATCGAGTCGGGAACATGCAAGACAAAACACGCGGCAAGTTGACCGTTCGATTTTCCTGCGTTCACAAGACAAGGTGTATTCGGGACAAATTCGCGTGCGAGCATTACCTGTGACATCGCAGCGAAAAATTCATCACGTTTCTGCGGGTCGCGTTCAGCCGTAGAAACATGACCGACAACGCGACGAACAATATCCGACCATTCTTCAATCGGACGACCTTGAATATCTTTTAACGAATAACGCTTGCTAATAACCTTTTGTGCATTTAAACCTAGCGGCGGAGTTGAAAGTTTTACTGCGGGGGCGGCGGCGGTTCTTCTTGTGTTCTTGGGATTGATGACTGCGCTCATTTTCTTTTGACTTTACCTTTTCTGCGTGCCTTGTGCGACACTCTATTTCACTCTTGCAAAACAATTCGGGACAAAAACTCACTGCTCAGAGATAAGCTTTTGTTTTGGAGATTATTTGTTCTGGGTAGCTTGGGACAAGGCGACAAACTCCTTGTGCGGCGAAAGAGTCATTAAGACCTATGCCGCTTTGGCTAGTCCCTTTGATAAGCGAGGCAAAAAATACACCCGTTCAGTTAGCTTGTCAACTGTTAATTTGAACCATAGCCCAATATATTGTGTGCTATTGTATTTTCATAGCAATAGAATGGATAAGTTAAGGATATACATTAAGTCCGTCGAAAGTTGCTAAAGGCTTTTCAATGTGGAAGTTGAATCTTGTTTGTCACTACTTGCTAGGTAAAAAACGAAAGTGCAAAATAATTTTCTTGTAGAAGAAAAAAATAAAACTCAGAAGCTACAAAATGAGTTTGGGAGAAAATTTTGACAGAAATTGAAACAAAAAACGGCGATATTCTTGTTTACGGGCTTGCTGCAAATGAAACAGTCCGTTGTATGGCGGCAATAACGACAAACACGATTGCAGAAGCGGCAACAAGACACAAAACTTCAGCAACGGCAACAGCCGCGCTTGGACGGACTATGACAGGGGCTTTGTTACTTGGAGCTAGTTTGAAGGAACTTGACCGCCTTACCGTACAGATAATCGGCGATGGTCCGATTGGCGGAATATCAGCGGAGTCAAATGCCAAAGGCGAAGTGCGTGGTTATGTTCGCAACCCCAATGCAGAAAGTCCGTTTAACGAGAAAGGCAAACTAGACGTGCGCGGCATTGTGGGAAACGGAATGTTCTATGTTATGCGCGAAGCCGGATTCGAGATAGGTTTTCGTCCCGAACCATATCAAGGGTCAGTGCCGATTGTGTCTGGCGAGATAGCGGAAGATTTTGCGTATTACTTAACCACATCGGAACAGATTCCTTCGGGTGTTCTGTTGGGCGTTCACGTTCGCGGAGATAAAGATTCGGGTGGAATGATTGTCACTGCGGCTGGTGGTGTAATGATTCAGATGATGCCGGGCGCAGACGAAAAAACAATCGGGGAAATTGAACACGCAATTACAAATACAACCCAATCGGTAACAGACATGATTCACAACGGAGCAAGCGCGGAATATCTAATCCGTGCGGCATTGGGAACAATTGAGTTCAGTATCTTAGAAAAACGAAATGTAAGATTTACCTGTCAGTGTTCACACGAACGCGCTGTTTCGATGGTGGGCGCACTTGACACGGCAGAGATTCAATCAATGCTGTCGGAAGATAAAGGTGCTGTTATTACCTGTCACTTTTGCAACGAAACTTACATCATTGACGAAGCCATGTTAGGAAAAGTTTTTCGGGAGCGTTCAAGTATTTAAGTTACAGATTTTACTTGAAAAAGAAACACATAAAACCTGTAACCTAAACTTCATTAAAACATAAGCTTGAAAGAAAGTTGTAAAATACGCGCTCCACCGTTTTTGTCGTTACCGGACAAAGATGTAGCTTTTCCAAATGTCGGATTTGAAAGAGATGATCCCGAAGGTAACAGGGAGGTTATGCTCAAATCATTCTCCGAAGGTGCATTGAAATTGGGATGATTCAAAACATTCAGTGCTGAAAACTTCAGCATCAAATTCACATCTTGTTTTATCTTAAGTGTGCGTGAAACCGCGAAATCAAATTGATAAAACGGAAAGCCACGCAGACTATTTCTGCCTGAATTACCTTGTCTAAAATTCTGCGGAATTACAAAAGCATTTGAATTTATCTCTTGCGGGTTATTCAAATAAAGCGGTATGTTCGCCAATAAATCGGGTCGCCAATAAACAACGCCGAGACTATTCATCTGAGCATAGAGAACATTCATTGGCAAAGCTGTTCGCAAATTGAAGAGCGAGGAGAACATCCACCCGCGCAGTAAAACCGAAAGCTTTTTGTTCCCGAATTCGTTCGGAGTTGAATAAGAGACAAGACCGCCAAATTTGTGGCGTGTGTCAAAATCAGAAACCCCTCTGTCCTGATGTAGATTATTACTGACCATAATTGCCGCAAACGGCGAATCAAAAGAATAGTTATCAAGCGATTTTGCAAACGTATAACTTAGTTTTGCGTTGAAGCCTTTGAAATTCGATGTCTCGAAACTCAACAACATTGCATGATAATCGGATTCAGCATCGTTTGTTGTAAGCCTCACAAGAGCAAAGTTAGGGTCTTCTTCAACATAAGTTTTCGTCAAGTAAAGCCTTCGACCTTGCGAACCTGTATAAGCAACACTCAAAACATTGTTACGAAAAACTTCGCGGTCTAAAGATAAGTTCCAACCTAGTGAGTAAGGAAGTCTCAACTTCGGGTCAAAACCGACAAGAAGATTATTTGTATTGGATAAGATGGAAGAGCCTTTTACAATCGGAAAAGAGTGATTGAAAAGCTGTACTACATTCGCCGTGTTATCAAGTTCGTAGTAGATACCCAATCCACCGCGCAAAACAGTTCTGCTATTGCCGAAAATATCCCAAGCAACACCAAAACGCGGAGAGACGTTATTGTAAGTGGTTCGCCACAGTTTGGAACCGTTGGAAAAACTAAAGGGCAGGTCAATGTTCGTTATCGCCAGTGGTTTTTCGGCATCACTATTTGAAGGCGGTTGGCTTACTTCCCAACGTAAACCTGAATTAAAAGTCAGACTCGGCGTCACTCTCCAAGAATCGGTGACGTAAGAGCCGAAATCATTAAAGCGAGGATGAAGTTTTGAAATGCGGTTAAAAAGATTGACGCGCTCTGCATTTGTGTTTATTGCGCCGCCGAACAAGAAACTTTGCTCTGTTGGTTGAGTGCTGATGACAAACCACTGACGACGAAAACTAAAACCGAATCGCAAAGAGTGATTGCCGGAAATCTTTGTCCAATTATTACTGATTTCAAGTTTCTCCAAATTGTTTTCCGTCTCTTGTCCCGAAGCGATCACGGCGTTTTTACCGGACAAATCAAACTTTGTAAAAGTCCGGTTACCGGTTAAAAGCCCTTGTATGTTTGCACCGCCGAAGTTATCTAAAAAGAAAAATTTGCGTAATGAAGCGCGGCTGTAATTCCCTGAGATGTCCGAAATGAGCGAAGGCGAAAGAAGATAAGAGAGTTTTCCCTTGAACATATTTGTATTGTCATTTTCGCGTTTCAGCGTATTGAGCGAGAAACCATCTTCGCCGCGTGTTGTTGAATTTGAATTTGCGAAATTGTAGCGAGCGTAAAACTGCGCTTTGTCCGTAATATTCCAATCATAACGAAACGTAAGAGCGTTATGAGAAACAGGGTTGAGAAAAGTTGAAGCAAATTCCGAAAAACCGTTTGCGGTGTTCGATCCGTTTGGCAATGGAAACACATTCAGCAGATGCGAATTGATACGCGATGACAATGAGGGAACTTCCGTTAAAACAAAAGCGGGTTGGCGTTGTTGCGAATTTTCATAAGCGACAAAGAAAAATTGTTTGTCCTTTTGTATATGCCCGCCGAGCGTTCCGCCAAAAAGGTTTAATTTTGCAGACGGTTTTTTTAAGCTGCGATTATTGGCAAAGAAATTATTCGCATTAAATATGCCGTTACCGAATTCGTCAAAGAGCGAGCCGTGAAATGCGTTTGTTCCACCTCTTGTTACGATGTTTACGACGCCGCTCGAAGTGCGTCCATATTCGGCAGATGCGTTTGAAGTAATGATGCTGAATTCTTCTGTGGCATCAAGTGATGTGCTTCTGCTGATTCCGCCCGTAAATGTGTTGGCATTCTCACTGCCGTCAAGAAGGAAAGACGTACCGGAAGTGCGCTGTCCGTTTATAGCATATCCTGCCCCATATCCCGTTTGTTCGTTCGTAGAAACATTGGCAATTATCCCGACTAACGAATAAGCATTGCGCGTCATGGTTGGCAGAGCGTTGGAGAGTTTTGTAGTAACTGAGGTTGAAACTTGTGACTCGGATGAATTTACATTCATATTGCCGCCTGATGTTATTTCGACAGTCGCCAATGCTCCGTTTGCTACTGCGTTGTCAGGTGTAGCAGAATCAACCTTAACTTTTTTCGTCTCATCGTTTCCGGTGTCTAACGATTCATCAACTGCAACGAAAGAAGTGAACTGTGTCAGAAGACGAAACTCAATTCCGAGTTGTGTGATTTCGTCTTGTAAATCATCTTTCATCTTTCCGTTTTGCGCTCTGACATAATTATTTTTGATTATGTCGTCAACGCGCTGACGCGCCCAGAGAGTTGCAAGGGAATCATGCGGACTTTCTTGTTCGGGAAACTCGACAGGGATTTCGCGCTCGTAATAGTTTCCAGCCATGATGCCTTTCAGACGAATTGCACCTTTCGCGCTTTCTGTGAACCTTCCTGTCAATACAAGAGGCTTTGCGCTAAATAAATCAGGTATGCGTTTCGGATAAACATCCGCAACGGGAAGTCCGTTCCAATCGATTGAAATGTCAGTCAAAAGCGGATTGCGAATGCGTTCATGAAATTTTTTTGCCACAGCAGAACCGTCATCATTTGGCGAAACGTATTCGGCTTCGCCGCGTCCTTCTTCTGCGATTTTGTCCAACAAGAAACGATTAACGGATGAGCCTATGCCGAAAGAAAATACTCTTGCGTTTGGATGTTTTTGAACTTCTGCAATGATTTCATTATCGTTATAAACATAGCCGTCTGTCATAAAACAAACGATGCGAACATGATTCTGTGCATCGCTCGGTTCAAGCGCGGCTTTGATAGCCTTCATCATCTCTGTTCCGCCGGAACTCTTTCTTGATTCAAGAAACTTTTTCGCTTTAGCCAGATTTACGATTGTTGCAGGAACAGGCTCATCAAACAGTATGCTTGTTTCGCCCGCAAAAGTAATTAGATTGAAAGTATCATTCGGGTAAAGATTATTGAGCGCAAGCATAATGCACTCTTTTGCTTTATCAATCGGAAAGCCGCTCATAGAACCCGATGTATCCAATACAAAAACAATCTCTTTCGGATTCACATCTTCGGGCATAACGCGGTCGGGCGGTTGTAAAATCATAGTGAAAAATCCGCCGCGCAGGTCTTTGTGAACTAGCAGAGCGTTTTGAATTCTTTCGCCTGCGACTTTGTAACGAAGCACAAAATCTTTGTTTGGAATTTCGGTCTGATTTTCGAGACGAATCAAACTTTCACTTTCGTCAATCGCGTTTGATGCGATTTTGTGATTGATTGAGCCAACTGAAACAAGCGGAACACCTGCGTTAATTTTTATTTCGAGAGAAATGCCATGTCCGGGGCGTTCAGAATGCGAAGGCATGATTTTGTCAATGTCTTCATTCATCTCCAGCGACATAGGAATATAGCGTTTTCCGATTGTCATCGGAAAAACAAATTCGTATGAACCGCTGTCGTATTTCAGATATTCAACGTAGCTGATGACGATTTTTATTTGTGCATTCGGGACAATGTTTGCGACGGATTGCGTGAAAATGTTCGGGCGTTGTTGTTCAAGAAGGCTTGCGACTTTTCCTTCTGTTTTTGCTTGATTATAAACCGCCGCCGCTTCTTCGCGTTTCATTATTTTCCCGCGAACAATACGGTCGCCGACAATCATGGTCATATCGTCAACCGCAGCTCTTTCAGAAAGCGGAAAGGCATAGACTGCCTCGATTTTTTTATTGAATGGATTGATGAACTCTTGCGTAACTGTGACGCGGGCAATAAAGCCGCTGATTTCCGCCTTTACGTCTGTGTGTTTCAAGGGGCAAAGCCCAACCGATTTTCCTTTATTATCGAAAACTTCAAGACTGCCTTCGGTTATGTTTGTTTGCGCTTTTGCTATCGAAACAAAAGAAAAAAGAATAACCGTAATAACAAGCAACAAATTTTTTTCAAATTTTGTACAGAGCATAGACCTCTCCCCAGACGTAAAATCACACGCCAAAAACAAGAACAATGAGTTATGTGGATTTAGACAAATCAGTTAGAGCGGCTTGTTTACAGCCAACGCCAACCGAGCTGAATTTTCATCTGATTTGCCCAACGAAATTGATGCAAGAATGTTGTCTTAGGGTGCTTTTAGCCTTCAAACTTTTTCCGTAACTGATAAGGTCAAGTGATAATAATTCAAAAACTTTAATCAGGAATCGGTTTTAGCTGTCGAAGACAGCGATATATTCTTGAAGCGTGCGCGTAATTCTAAGTCGCTTTTTCTCAGTGTTTTAGCTGATTTTGCAATGCGCTTGAAAATTTTCATGAAATACCAAACTTTAGAAGCTATGAAAAAACCCTAAAAGCTGGGG
>Ga0187894_10001935_pt1 | contig 25660 bp, 20 predicted proteins | sample GBC1701081metaG_FD_136650 | JGI IMG/M metagenome (GOLD analysis project Ga0187894, IMG submission 136650) | White microbial mat communities from a lava cave in the Kipuka Kanohina Cave System on the Island of Hawaii, USA - GBC170108-1 metaG ... | reverse complement strand
GGTTCCTGAGCGCCTCGATCGACTGACGGATCCCTTCTACGCCGAGCTGTTGGAAGGCCTCCAGGCTTTGGCCAACGGTGACTTCGCTGTGCGCATCGTCACCCGGCGCAGCGGGCGGGCCGCTCAACTTGCCCGCGCATTCAACAAGGCGGCCGATCTCAACAGTCGCCTGGGCAAGGATCTCATCCGGGTGGGTCGGGTCGTCGGTCGTGAGGGCCGCCTCTCCGAACGACTCTGGGTCGAGGGCGCCTCGGGATCTTGGAGCCAGGGTGTCGACGTAGTGAATCGCCTCATCGATGATCTGGTCCGCCCAACCACCGAGGTGGCTCGGGTGCTGCAGTCGGTTGCCCGCGGCGACCTGTCGCAGAAGATGTCGCCGACCATCGACGGCCAACCGGTGAAAGGGGAGTTTGCCCGCATCGGCACCGTGGTCAACGGCATGGTCGACCAGCTCAGCCTGTTCACCGACGAGGTGACCCGGGTGGCCCGGGAGGTGGGGACGGAGGGCAAGCTCGGCGGGCAGGCCAGGGTGAAAGGCGCGTCGGGCACGTGGAAAGCGCTTACCGACAACGTTAACGAGCTGGCCGGCAACCTGACCAGCCAGGTTCGCAATATCGCCCAGGTCACCACCGCAGTGGCGCGAGGGGACCTGACGCAGAAGATCACGGTCGATGCGCGGGGCGAAATTTCGGCCCTTAAGAACACCATCAACACCATGGTCGATCAGCTTGGGTCCTTCGCTGATGAGGTGACCCGGGTGGCCCGAGAGGTGGGGACCGAGGGCAAGCTCGGGGGCCAGGCCCAGGTGAAGGGCGTGTCGGGGACTTGGAAGGACTTGACCGACTCGGTCAACTTCATGGCCGGCAACCTCACCAGTCAGGTCCGCAACATTGCCCAGGTGTCGGCCGCGGTGGCCCGGGGCGACCTGGATCAGCGCATCACCGTGGAGGCCAAGGGCGAGGTGGCGGCGCTGGCCGACACCATCAATTCCATGACCGACACCCTGAGAGTCTTCGCGGCACAGGTGACCGCGGTGGCCCGGGAAGTGGGCACAGAGGGCAAGCTCGGTGGGCAGGCCGAAGTTCCCGGGGTGGCGGGTACGTGGAAGGACCTCACCGACTCCGTCAACGTCATGGCCGGCAACCTCACCACCCAGGTCCGAAACATCGCCCAGGTCACCACCGCAGTCGCCCGGGGCGACCTTGGCCAAAAGATCACAGTGGAGGCAAAGGGGGAAGTGGCGGCCCTGGCCGACACCATCAACTCGATGACCGACACCCTCCGGGCTTTCGCCGACGAGGTTACGCGGGTGGCACGTGAGGTTGGCACCGAAGGCCGCCTGGGCGGCCAGGCCGAAGTGGGCGGCGTGTCTGGAACCTGGAAGGGGCTCACCGACGGGGTGAATCAACTGGCCTCGAACCTGACCGACCAGGTACGCAACATCGCCCAGGTCACCACCGCTGTGGCGGGGGGCGATCTGAGCCAGAAGATCACGGTGGATGCCCGAGGCGAGATTGCGGAGCTCAAGAGCACCATCAACACGATGGTGGATCAGCTCGGGTCCTTCGCCGACGAGGTGACCAGGGTCGCCCGGGAGGTGGGCACAGAGGGAAAGTTGGGTGGGCAGGCTCAGGTAAAGGGCGTGTCCGGAACCTGGAAGGACCTGACCGATAGCGTCAACCAGTTGGCCGGCAACCTGACCGGCCAGGTACGCAACATCGCGCAGGTGACTACTGCGGTGGCCCGGGGCGACTTGACCCAGAAGATCACCGTCGACGTGCGGGGCGAGCTGCTCGAGCTCAAGAACACCGTGAACACCATGGTCGATCAGCTCGGGTCCTTCGCTGATGAGGTGACCCGGGTGGCCCGCGAGGTGGGTACCGACGGGCGCCTTGGCGGCCAAGCCCAGGTCCGAGGGGTGTCGGGCACTTGGCGCGACCTCACAGAGTCGGTCAACTTCATGGCCTCCAACCTCACCGCCCAGGTGCGTGACATCGCCCAGGTCACTACTGCTGTGGCCCGGGGCGACCTGACCCAGAAGATCACCGTCGACGTGAAGGGCGAACTGCTGGAGCTCAAGCGCACGATCAACACCATGGTCGATCAGCTGGGTTCCTTCGCCGATGAGGTGACCAGGGTTGCCCGCGAGGTGGGGATCGAGGGTCGCTTGGGCGGCCAGGCCCAGGTGTCGGGGGTCTCGGGTACCTGGAAGGGCCTAACGGACAACGTCAACCAATTAGCCGGCAACCTCACCGACCAGGTGCGCAACATCGCCCAGGTGACCACTGCCGTGGCTCGGGGCGACCTGACCCAGAAGATCACCGTGGATGCCCGGGGTGAGATCTCGGAGCTGAAGGAGACCATCAACACCATGGTCGATCAGCTGTGCTCCTTCGCCGATGAGGTGACAAGGGTGGCGCGCGAGGTGGGCATCGAAGGTCGTTTGGGCGGTCAGGCCGAGGTAGCCGGAGTCTCGGGAACCTGGAAAGGCCTCACTGACAACGTCAACCAGCTGGCCGGCAACCTGACCGATCAGGTGCGCAACATCGCTCAGGTCACAACTGCGGTCGCCAAGGGCGACCTGACCCAGAAGATCACGGTGGACGCGCGGGGTGAGATTCTCGAGCTCAAGAGCACCATCAACACGATGGTGGATCAGCTCGGATCCTTCGCTGATGAGGTGACCCGGGTAGCTCGCGAGGTGGGCATCGAGGGTCGTTTGGCCGGCCAGGCCGAGGTAACCGGAGTGTCGGGCACGTGGAAGGGCCTTACCGACAGCGTCAACCAGTTGGCCGGCAACCTCACCAACCAGGTGCGCAACATCGCCCAGGTCACAACCGCGGTGGCCAAGGGCGATCTGACCCAGAAGATCACGGTGGATGCCCGGGGTGAGATTCTCGAGCTTAAGAGCACCATCAACACGATGGTCGATCAGCTCGGGTCGTTTGCCGACGAGGTGACAAGGGTGGCCCGCGAGGTGGGCACCGAGGGGCGCCTGGGTGGTCAGGCCGCGGTCAAGGGTGTTTCTGGAACATGGAAAGACCTGACCGACAACGTCAACCAGCTGGCCGGCAACCTCACCAACCAGGTGCGCAACATCGCTCAGGTCACCACCGCGGTGGCCAAGGGCGATCTGACCCAGAAGATCACGGTCGATGCCCAGGGCGAGATCCTGGCGCTGAAGAGCACCGTCAACATCATGGTGGATCAGCTGTCGGGCTTTGCGGCCGAGGTGACCCGGGTGGCTCGCGAGGTGGGCACCGAAGGCCGTCTGGGCGGCCAGGCCGCGGTCAAGGGCGTGGCGGGCACCTGGAAGGACCTCACCGACTCAGTGAACTCCATGGCGGACAACCTCACAGACCAGGTGCGCAACATCGCCCAGGTGACCACCGCAGTGGCTCGGGGCGACCTGGCCCAGCGGATCACGGTGGATGCCCGAGGCGAGATCGCCGAGCTCAAGAACACCATCAACACCATGGTGGATCAGCTCGGTTCGTTCGCGGTCGAGGTCACCCGGGTGGCCCGCGAGGTGGGCACCGAGGGGCGCCTCGGGGGCCAGGCCGAAGTTGAGGACGTATCGGGAACCTGGCGGCGCCTCACCGAGAGCGTCAACCAGCTGGCCGGCAACCTGACCACCCAGGTCCGGGCCATTGCGGAAGTCTCGAGCGCGGTGACCCAGGGCGACCTGACCCGGTCAATTACAGTTGACGCTACCGGTGAGGTCGGGGATCTCAAGGACACGATCAACCAGATGATCGCCAACCTGCGCGTGACCACCACGCGCAACTCCGAGCAGGACTGGCTCAAGTCCAACCTGGCCCGCATCTCGAGCATGCTGCAGGGCCAGCGCGACCTCGAAGCGGTGTCACGGCTCTTGATGTCCGAGTTGACACCGCTGGTGGGGGCTCAGCACGCAGCCTTCTTCCTGGCCGATGCCGCCATAGCCGGACGCCCGGAGGCGCTGGGCGGCGTCGCTACCGACGCAGGCTCCGAGCCCCAAGGAGTTCTCCGGCTCATCGCCAGCTACGGGTACACGGCCCGCAAGGGAGTCAAGAACCGGTTCAAGGTGGGCGAGGGCCTGGTCGGCCAGGCCGCCTTGGAGCGCCACGCCATTCTTATCACCGAAGCCCCGGTCGACTACATCCGGGTGGCGTCGGGGCTGGGAGACGCCCCACCCGTCAACATCATGGTTCTGCCGGTGCTATTCGAAGACCAGGTGCTCGGGGTGATCGAACTGGCCTCGCTGCGGCCCTTCGGAGCGGTGAACCAGTCGTTTTTGGAGCAGATCGTCGAGACAGTGGGCGTGGTGGTGAGCACCATCATCGCCAACACCCGCACCGAGGAGCTGCTGGAGGAGAGCCAGCGCCTTGCCCACGAGCTGCAGAGCCAGTCAGAGGAGCTGCAGTCTCAACAAGACGAGTTGCGCCGCTCCAACCTGGAACTGGAAAACCAGGCCCAGACGCTACGGGCGTCGGAGGAACTGCTACAGGTGCAGCAAGAAGAGCTCCAGCAGTCGAACTCCGAGCTGGAGGAGAAGGCCGCGCAGCTGGCCGAGCAGAACACGGCCATCGAGGTGAAAAACACCCAGATCGAGTTGTCGCGCGAGGCACTGGAGGAGCGGGCCGAGCAACTCGCCCTCAGCTCGCGTTACAAGTCGGAGTTTCTGGCCAACATGAGCCATGAGCTGCGTACTCCGCTTAACAGCCTCCTGATCCTGGCCAAGCTGCTGGCCGACAACGCCACCCACAACCTCACAGAAAAGCAGGTGGAGTTCGCCCTGAGTATTCACGGGGCCGGGCACGACCTGCTTAGGCTCATCAGCGACATCCTCGACCTGTCCAAGGTGGAGTCGGGCAAGCTGGAACTGGCGCCGGCGACTCTGGAGTTGGGGGCCCTGCTCGACGATCTGATGGCCCGCTTCCGTCCCCTGGCGGATCAGAAGGGACTGATGTTGTCAGTCGCCATAGACGACTCGGCGCCGGCCACCATCGAATCCGACGCGCAACGCGTGGCCCAGGTGCTTACCAACCTTCTTTCCAATGCCGTCAAGTTTACCGACTCCGGCTCGGTGAGTCTGGAGGTCTCGGCTGCGCCCCCTCAGGTGGTTTTGCTGTCCGAAAGCCTGCGTCGATCGGACCGGGTGGTTGCCTTCGGTGTTAGCGACACAGGGATCGGTATTCCTCTGGACAAGCAGATGCTGATCTTCGAAGCCTTCCAACAGGCCGACGGCACCACCAGCCGTCGCTACGGAGGAACCGGCCTGGGGCTGTCGATCAGCCGGGAGATGGCCCGCCTTCTCGGGGGCGAGATCCATGTGCGTAGCACTCCCGAGGAGGGCAGCACCTTCACCCTTTACCTGCCCATCGAGCGGCCTGAACAGCCTGCCGGGCACGACGAGCCCGCTACCGAAACGCCGCTTCAGCACCGGGTGGTAGTGCCTCTGGCGGAGGCGGCGGGCTTCGATCCGGAAAGCCCTTCGGAACCCAGCAGAGCCGACGACTCCGCTGGCAACGACGTTGCCGGCAATGACATCGATTGCAACGATCTAGATGAGACCGGCATCGTCGACGATCGCCACAACATCGTGCTGGGTGATCGGGTGCTGCTGGTGGTGGGCGGGGATGCAGGCCTCGTCGAACTGGCCGTGGGACTGGCCCGCGACCGGGCCTTCAAGGTGCTCGTCGCCGCCCGGGGCGACGTCGCCCTGGCTCTCACCCGTCGTTACCGCCCCGATGCCATCGTGCTCGACGCCCAGTTGGCGGGGCTGGACGGGCTGGCACTCCTTAGTGAGTTGAAGAGGCTGCCTCGGGCCCGCCACATCCCGGTTCACATCATCTCCGACGGCGGGCAACGCCAGCGGGCGCTGGCCGCAGGGGCCATTGATTACCTTGCCAAGCCGGTGTCGGCCGACGACCTGAGCCAGGCCTTGGCTCGCACCGTGAACTTCCTCGACGCTGCGGTGCGCCGTCTGCTGGTGGTGGACGACGACGACCGCGAACGGACCTCGATCATGGAACTGGTGGGCGGCGACGACTCCGGCATCGAAGTGGTGGGCGTCGGATCGGGCGAGGAAGCAATGGCTGTGCTGGAGAATCAGAGTTTCGACTGCATGGTCCTCGATCTCAAACTGCCCGAGACCAGCGGCTTCGTGCTTCTGGAACAGATAAAGGCCGACAAGCGATTTTCGGTGATGCCCGTAATCGTCTACACCGGTACCGATCTGAACCGGGCCGAGGAAACGAGGTTGGCCAAGTTCGCCGAGACCATCATCGTCAAAGACGTCCGGTCACCCGAGCGCCTACTCGACGAGACGGCTCTGTTTCTGCACCGGGTGGAGTCGAACCTTCCGGCCGATAAGCGTCGCATGATCGAGCAGCTTCATAGCGCAGATGCAGTGTTCGAGGGCAAACGCATCCTCATCGTCGACGACGACGTACGCAACGTGTTCGCCCTCACCAGCGCCTTTGAGGCCCTCGGCATCAACGTTTCCTTTGCCGAGAACGGTCGCGAGGGTGTGGAGGCGCTGAACGCGAACCCCGGAATCGACCTCGTCCTAATGGACATCATGATGCCGGAGATGAACGGCTACGAAGCCATGCAGGCCATCCGGGCCGATAATCGTTTTGCCCGCCTACCCATCGTGGCCCTCACGGCCAAGGCCATGAAAGGCGATCGAGAGCAGTCAATAGCGGCCGGCGCGTCGGATTACATCACTAAACCGGTAGATATGGAGCAGCTTCTTTCGCTAATGCGGGTATGGCTGTACCAGTGACTGCCTTTCCTACCGTCGCCGTTGCGGATGAGCCGCCGGCTACATCGGTGTTGGGTTCGGCCCCCGCAGCGTCCAATGCGGCGGGCGAGCGGGAAGAGATCGAGATCGACGTCCTGCTGGAGGCGGTCTGGCGGAGTTACGGGTTCGACTTCCGCCAGTACGCCCGGGGCTCCCTGCGCCGCCGGCTCTGGCGTCGCACCGAACTCGAGGGCTTGGCGACCTTGTCCGGCCTCCAGGAGCGATTGCTGCACCAGCCGGCATGCATGGAACGGCTGCTTCAGGATCTCTCCATCAACGTCACGGCCATGTTCCGCGATCCTCAGTTTTTTGCAGCCCTGCGGACCAAGGTGGTGCCGCTCCTGCGCACCTATCCCTTCGTACGGATCTGGAATGCCGGTTGCTCCACCGGCGAGGAGACCTATTCCCTGGCGATAGTGCTGACCGAGGAAGGGATTTACGACCGCTGCCGCATTTACGCGACCGACATAAACAGCACCGTTCTCCAACGCGCCCAAGTAGGCGTGTTCGGGCTCGACCAGATGAAGGAGTACACGGCCAACTACCTGGCTGCGGGCGGAACCTGTTCGTTTTCGCGGTACTACACGGCCGCTTACGACGGGGCCCGCTTCGACGCGGCCCTGACTCGCAACGTGGTTTTTGCCCAGCACAATCTGGCCGCCGACCACTCGTTCAACGAGTTTCACCTGATCGTGTGTCGCAACGTCATGATCTATTTCGACACTCCCTTGCAGGCCCGGGTTCACAGATGCTTCTTCGATAGCCTGGTTCGCTTCGGGGTCCTGGGATTGGGACCAAGGGAGTCGGTGGCCTTTACCCCTCACCAAAACGATTATGAGGTCCTGGACGACACCGGCCGCTTGTACCGCAGGGCTGGACACTCGTCGCGTCAGGCGAAATCCCCATGACCTGCCGCCTGGTCGCCCTAGGCAGTTCGTGGGGTGGTTTCGAAGCCGTGGCCAATGTCTTGAGATCGTTCTCGAGTCATACCGGGGCGGCGGTGGTTATCGCCCAGCACCGGGCCCCTGGCAGATCGACGCTGGCCGGCCTGTTGAGTAGTCACACGGGCTGGCTGGTCGGCGAGGTGGAGGACAAGGAGCCCATCGTGCCCGGGCGGGCCTATCTGGCGCCGGGCGGATACCACCTCCTGGTGGAGGAGGGTCGATTGTCCCTATCCACAGAGGGACCCGTTTCGTTCAGTCGGCCTTCCATCGACGTCTTGTTCGAGTCGGCCGCGGCGGCCTATGGGCCCGACTCTGTGGGCGTGATTCTCACCGGATCCAACCGGGACGGAGCAGCGGGTCTGGCTGCCATCGCAGCCCGGGGCGGGTCTGTCGCGGTGCAGGATCCCAACTCGGCGCAGCGAAGCGCGATGCCGTTGGCTGCTCTGGCTGCGGTCCCCGGTTCACTGGTCTTGGCATTGGCCGAGATCGGGCCGTGGCTGAGCCGGCTGTGCCCACCGGCGTCCGCTGTGGCGTGATGCGTGGATCGCTATGAATCCCGCCGCCGTGTTGATTGTCGACGACCGAGCCGACAACCTCACTGCCCTTGAGGAAAGCCTGGCCCCTCTCGCCATTCGCATAACCAAGGCGCACTCGGGAGCCGAGGCATTGCGCTCTCTGCTGGTGGAGGACTACGCGGTCATCCTCCTCGACGTGCAGATGCCCGACATCGACGGGTTCGAAACCGCTCGCCTCATAAAGAACCGGACGCGCACCCGGCATATCCCGATCATCTTCCTTACCGCCATCAGTCGCGAGATCGAACACCAGCTCCATGGTTACAGCACCGGCGCTGTCGACTATCTGGCCAAGCCGTTCGACCCCGAAGTCCTGCGTTCCAAGGTGTCGGTTTTCGTCGCCCTGCACGACCAGTCCCGGGTGATCGAAGAGCAGAACCGGCTCTTGGCCGAGCGCCTGGATGAAAGGGACAGGGCCGAACACGCGCTGTCTCGCCACACTGCCGAACTACAGCGATCCAACGCCGCCCTCGACCGCCTGGCCTCCGCCGCCAGCGACGACATACTGGCTCCCCTTCAGGTGTTGTCGGGCATGCTGGAACTGCTTTCGTTGCGCCATGCCGCAGACCTGGGCGACGAGGGCAAGCTGCTGGTAGAGCGTTCCCGTCAGCGCACGCTGGAATTGGCCGCCATGGTGGAGAGGGTGCTGGCCGACGCTCAGGAAGATCTGGAGCCGGTTCGTCGGGAGCCCACCGATTTGAACTTGGTTCTGGATCGGGCCCGCCTGAACCTGGGCCCCCTGCTGGACAAGGCCGATATCGCTCTGACGGCGGATCCATTGCCCACGGTGATGGCAGACGAATGGCAATTGGTTCAGGTGTTCATCTACCTACTGGTCGCGGCCCAGCGACGATCCGACCTGACCCGGCCGGCCATCCACATCGGCCTTTCCCGTCGCCGAAAGGAGTGGCTGATCAGCGTTGCCGACAACGGATCGGGGGTGCCGTCGGCTGCTGCCGCCTCAGGCCGCCAAGGACTCGAGCGGCCTGAGCGGGAATACGCAGCGACGGTGGACGCAAGGGCGGACTCCCATGGCGGGTACGACACGTTCGACGGGGGAGCGGGGTTGGCGATCGCGCGTCGCCTGGTGGAACGCCACGGGGGGACGATTTCCACCGAGGCGGTTCCCGGGCGGGGCACGACCACGTCGTTCAGCTTGCCGGAGGCCGTATGAGCGAGCCCTCGCGGGTCGCCGTGGTCGATGCCGATGCCGATTACCGGCTGCTGGTGCGCCTAGCCTTGGAGGCCGACGACAGGTTGTTGGTGGTGGCCGAGTCGAACAGTTTGGACGACGCGGTCATGGCGACAGCCGCTTCGTCGCCCTCGGTCTTCTTGCTGAGCGCAGGCCTGATCTCCGCAGGGCTGGAGGCCGACCTCGGCCGCCTGATCGCCGCCGCGCCTCATTCGGCCGTAGTCACGACCTCGGCCATCCGCCTGGCCGAACAGGTGGAGGCCCGGAACTGGGTCGGTCACCTCTCCAAGGCCGTACCTCCAAGCCAGCTGCCCGCTGAGATCCTGAGATTGACCGAACCGCTTGTTGACCCCGAGATCACCTCTGCTGGCCTACAGCTACGGGCCAAGCCGGAAAGCGCCGGGTTGGCGCGCCGCTTCATCGAGTCCACTCTGGCCGAGTGGGGCTGTGAGGCTCTGGTGGATTCCGCCCGGCTCGTGGTAAGCGAGTTGGCCAGCAACGCCGTGGGCCACGGCCGCGCCAGCTTCGATCTACGGGTGATCCTGCTACCCGATCGCCTGTGCGTGGAGGTGACCGACGATTCCGACGAAAGGCTGCACCGCCGCCGGTCTGAGGACTACGACATATCGGGGCGGGGGATCGCTATTGTCGAGAATCTGGCGGATTCGTGGGGGGTCAAGGATCGGCCCGTAGGCAAGACGGTGTGGTTCGAACTGGCCCGTTAGGGGGCCGGGCTCCTAGGGCGCCATCAGTCGGGCGAGTGCCCGGTCGGCCCCGTACGAGCGGGACTCGACCACTTCCAGATCGGGAGCACCGGCTTCGCCCAACCATTGATCGACACTGTTGATTTGACCACTTCCCGCCACCTGAAGGATCACGCAACCACCGGGGGAGAGATGGCGACGCGCACTGAGGAGGAAGTCGCGTACCACAACCATGCCGTCGTCGCCCCCGTCGATGGCAGTCATAGGGTCGTCGGGAAAGCGGTCGGTTTCCGCGGTGGCGATATAGGGCGGATCGGCCACGACTACTGCGAAGCGCTCGGCTTCGTCGACAACTGCGCCGGCAAGACCCAGGCGGGGTTCGACCCGATCGGCCAAGCCGTTCATGTTGGCGTTGTGGGTGGCCCATTCGAACGCCGCCGGGCTGCGGTCCACCTGCACGACCGAGCTTGTGCCCAAGGCGGCGGCGGCCAGTCCAATCTGGCCCGCTCCGATGCCGAGTTCCACCATGGCGTGGCCATGGGCAGGTCGGCGACCAGCCGGCGATGCAATTCGGTGTGGACCCGTTCTTCGGAGCCGTTGCCCATTTCGTCCCAGTAGTTGCGAGCCAGTTCCACTTTGGGAGGTCCACTGAGGCCGACCTGGCAGATAGCCACCAGGTCGTCGAACCCACCGTCGGGTCCGCCCTCCAAACTGAGAAAGCCCACGATCTCGTCGTAATCGGCCTCCTCGGCCAACCAGCGATAGACGCTGGGCACCAGACCGGCGGCGCCGCCTCAATTCCCGGCCCCGCCAGCCGCCAAACCGCGCCGCCGCTGTGACACTGGCGGCGAGTTCCGGCCTCGCCGCTATGACACTGGCGGCGAGTTCCGGCCTCGCCGCTATGGTTCGTTCATGAGCGATGAATCGAACCGTGAGGCCGACCGTAACCTTGGCATGGAGCTGGTGCGCGCCACCGAAGCCGGGGCCCTGGCCGCTGCTCGGTGGGTGGGGCGAGGCGACAAGGAGGGCGCTGACGGGGCCGCAGTCGAGGCGATGCGCGTGCTGCTCAACAGCGTGCGGATGAGCGGGATCGTGGTTATCGGCGAGGGCGAGAAGGACGAGGCGCCCATGCTCTACAACGGAGAGGAACTGGGCACCGGTTCGTTTCCTGGGGTTGACATCGCCGTCGATCCGGTTGAGGGCACCACGCTTACGGCGTTGGGCCGGGGCAACGCGATCTCGGTCATCGCAGCAAGCGACCGCGGCACCATGTTCGACCCCGGACCGTGCTTCTACATGAACAAGCTGGCCGTGGGTCCGGCGGCTAGGGGCAAGGTGGACATCACTGCTTCGGCCACCGACAACGTGAACGCCATCGCAGAGGCGACAGGCAAGAAGGTGCGGGACCTTCTGGTGGTGGTGCTCGATCGTCCCCGCCACAACGATCTCATCGCCGAGATCCGCGCCGCGGGGGCCCGGATCCGCCTCATCCAGGACGGCGACGTGGCCGGTGGGATTTCGCCGGCGTGGCCCGATTCGGGAGCCGACGCCATGTTCGGTATCGGGGGCACACCCGAGGGCGTTATCACGGCGGCGGCGCTCAAGTGCATGGGGGGCGAACTTCAAGGCCGGCTCCACCCCCGCAACGACGCCGAACGCCAGGGCATAATCGACGCCGGGATCGACCCCGACCGCGTGCTGGGCACCGATGACCTCGTGAGCGGCGACAACTGCTTCTTCGCCTGCACCGGCATCACCGACGGCGACCTGGTGCAGGGCGTCCACTACGACTCGAACTACGCCACCACGACCTCCCTGGCCATGCGGTCAAGGTCGGGCACCGTCCGCAGCATCACGGCCCGCTACCCCCTGGCTCACGCGAAGGTCCTGTAGGCCACGGCGCCATGGGAGTGCGGCGGTGGTTGAAAGGGGGCCTCGACCCGGGCGACCAAGACCCCGAGGCGCTGGTCGACGCCGCCTGCGTGCCGCTGGCGCAGGGCCCGATCGTGGTGGCCGCGCTGACCGAAGAGGGCATCGAGGTCGCCGGGTGGGAGTCGTTCGATGTCGTCACCGATGTCCGATCGACCATGCGCATCATGGTGCGCCGCCGCGACCTCGCGGCCGCCATGGAGATCATCGAGACCATGACCGACCTGTCCGACCTTCCCGTCGGCGATCCGGAGCGGGCGGGTGACTTCGGCCATGGGGCCGAAAGCGATACAGGCAGTGATTTCGGGGCTGACCTCGCCGAAGAGGACCCTGGCGACGACGGTGACCCCGAACTGCTGGGAGAGCTCTTCGTGGTGGCCGACCGGCTCCTGCACGCGCCCTACAGCGAGGAGCTGATCGGTGAGCTGGAAGGCCTGCGCGCAGCAATGGCGGGGACGCCACCGTTCGGCATCGAGCAGGCGACCTGGACCGAGGCCGTGGAGCGTTCGACTGCAGTGATCGAAGCGAGCCGGAGCGGCTCGGACGAAGCCGTCGAGAGTGCTGCGGGAAGTCTTCGGTCGTTGCTGCGCGACCTGGTCTGACCCGCCGGGAGGGAGCGCCGCTACCGCCCGGTGTGGCCGAAGCCGCCTTCGCCTCGCGTGGAGCCGTCCAGGTCGGCCACGGGGTGCAGGGTTACGTGCTCTACAGCCTGCACAACCAGCTGGGCGATCCGGTCGCCTCGATTCACCTGGTAGTCGGCCGACGGGTCGGTGTTGATGAGCAGAACCCGCAACTCGCCTCGGTATCCGGCGTCGATCAATCCCGGCCCGTTCAGCACTGTCACGCCGTGCTTGAGGGCCAAGCCGCTGCGGGGTAGCACGAAGCCGGCGTAACCGGGCGGTATTGCCGCGGCTATTCCGGTGGCCACCAAGGCCCGGCCGCCGCCGGCCGTTAACCAGACGTCGTGGCGGGCCACCAGATCGAGACCGGCATCTCCTTCGCGGGCGTAAACAGGTGGGTCCAGGTCCCCATCCAGCAGTTGCACGGCGACGGCGACCATCGCGTTGCAGCCTACGATCCGTCTCGTGCTCGCCTGGATCGACCTGGAGATGACCGGACTTGATCCTGAGCGGGATGTGATCGTCGAGATCGCCACTCTGGTCACCGACGACGAATTGAACGTGGTGGCCGAGGGACCCGACCTGATCGTGGCGACGGACCCGGCGGCGCTGGGCGTCATGGATGACTTCGTTCGTTCCATGCACACTTCGAGCGGTCTCCTGGCCGAGATCGCCTCATCCACTGTCTCACTGGCCGACGCAGGTGAAGCGACGCTGGACTTCTTGCGCAGCCATATCTCCGAGCCCGCCGCCGTGCCCCTGTGCGGCAACTCCATTGCCACCGACCGGTCATTTCTCAAGTCGCAACTGCCTGCGGTGGAGGCATTCTTCCATTACCGATCCATCGACGTGTCCTCGGTGAAGGAGTTGTGCCGCCGTTGGTATCCCGCCGCCTTTGCCGCTGCGCCGGCCAAGGCCGGTGGGCACCGGGCGCTCGCCGATATCCGCGAGAGCCTGGCCGAGCTGGCTTATTACCGATCCACCATTTTCTCTTTGGCCGATGTTTCCTAGGGGCCGGCCGGCACGGAGCCTCGGTGGGGCCACTAAGTGGGCCTACCTGGATCATCCCGGTCCGATCCCCTTCGCCCATCGGGGGGGTTCTGGGGAGAGGCCGGAAAACACCATGGGCGCCTTCGAACACGCGGTGAGCCTCGGGTTCGGGTACCTGGAGACCGACGTCCATTCCACCGCGGACGGCGTGTTGTTGGCTTTTCACGACAGCGTGCTCGACCGCGTGACCGACCAGCGGGGCGCCGTGGCCGAGTTGCCTTGGGCGGTGGTGAAGAAGGCCCGCATCGGTTCGGAGCCCATCGCGTTGTTCGAGGACTTGCTAGGGGCCTGGCCCGACGTCCGCATCAACGTTGACGCGAAGAGTGACGCCTCGGTGGAGCCGCTGATGGCCGCCCTGGCCCGGACCGGCGCCCACGACCGGGTGGCAATCGCTTCCTTCTCCACCCGCCGGCTGCGACGGATTCGGCGGCTGGCCGCAGGTCGGGTGTGTACTGCGATGGCCCCGTCGGAGATCGCCCGGTTGCGGGCCGGCGGCTACGGGTTGCCCACAGGCCGGCTGCGGGCCGCGGCGGCGCAGGTACCCCTGGCCCACGGTCGGTTACGAATCGTCGACGAAGGATTCGTGGCCGCCGCCCATCGCCGCGGGCTGGTGGTGCATGTCTGGACGGTGGATTCCGAATCGGAAATGGTCCGCCTCCTGGACCTGGGCGTGGACGGTCTGATGACCGACGAACCAGCCCTGCTGAAGGCCGTCCTGCAGCGCCGGAACCAGTGGTTCGGCTGAAACCGGATTTGCTGGGTCAGATAGGAGCCTCAGATGTAGACGGTCAGCGCGTCGGGGATCACCCGAAGCGACAGCGTCCGGGTTCTGCCCACGACGCAGCCGTCAAGGCGAACGGAACGGGCATGGTCAAACTCGGCTGACACCGCTGCGAGGCGTCTCTCCTGGATACCGGGGTGAGGTAGGTGGGCGCCTCGTCCGGCCCTAGCCCGAACCGCTATCAACTGCGCCGCCTCCAGTTCGATTTCGTAGGTGTCCAGGAGTCCGTCGCCCGGGTGGGCTTTCGGGCCCAGGTTCCAGCGCCTCACCCATTGGGCATTCATGGCGACGAAAGCCGATCTCCAGGTGGCGGTGCGGGCCACGAGGTGCGCGACGAAATAGTGGGGGGCGCCGTCGATCACGACTTCACCCACGTCCACGGCGAAGCGGACACCGCTGACGGCACGATCCGGTCCACCGCCCAGAGTGCGACAAAGGTCCCCGCCCCGCAACAAAAGCGCCGGGGATTCCCGCCCATGACCGAGAGCGTCCTCGACGATTTCGCGAGCCGCGTTGTCGTCGTCTACCTCGACGGCCCGGGAGGGGACGTCGTCGGCAGTGCCCCACGACCCGCCCTTTTCAATGGTCAATGGTCAATGGTCAACGGTGAGTGGTCGACGCCGGGTCGAACGCTAGCGACGATGCCGCTACAACACCGTGAAGCAGGCGTTCGGCCGCCTGACCGGCCGTCTCCGCCGTGGCGGGGACCACAGCCGTCTGAGCCATGGTTCGCAGCAGGTCGAGGAGCTGGCGGATGTTGCGAACGAAGTCGCCGCCGGTCATCTCGATCTCGCCCATGACGTCGGCAAGGTCCTCGCCGGAAGCCCATCGAAGGGCCGGGGTAACGAAGCCGGGGTCGGGCATGCGGGTCAGGCGAAGGTCGGCCTCGGATTCGGCCTCATTGATGGCGGCTGCCAGGCGCTCCAGCTCGTTCCAACGCTTTCGGAACTCGGCCGAGGGAAACCACGGCTCTGCGGGCCCCGGCGCAGGAGTGTCGCGCCGCCCCCGGGCGCGAGACGAGCTCTGCCCCCCGGAGCGCGATGCCCTGCGTGGCGGTCCCCGGCGACCTTCGTAGGTGAAGCCGCTGGCAAGGGCTGCCACCTCCGGCGCCCCCAGCCCATCGAAGAGTCCGCGGCGCAGCGCCTCCACCAGCAGCAGGTCGCATTCGGCGTAGGTGGCCGCCAACGACGCTCCTGCCTCGGTGACCGACCAGCCCTCGACGTAGCCCCATTGTTCGAGCACGGCCATGACCCGATCGAGTTGACGCGACAGGGGGTCGGTACGGCTGTCGATGCGGCGGCGCAGGCGGGCAACCTCGGACTCCAGCTTTTCGACTCGGGTCGCGGCCTGCATGTGGCGGGCGAGGTCGGGGCATCCGCCGACCCTGTCCGAAGGGCCGGGGCCTTCGTCGCCCTCGAACTCCAGTTCGGGGTCCCCAGGTTGCCCAGGCCCAACCCCACCTTCTTGAGGATTGGAACGCACCGCAGCGAGCAGCTTCTTCTGGAAAGTGTGGCTGCGTGGGACGTAAGGCTCGGGTACCTCCACGTGGGCCAAGACCTGAGGAGGGAATGCGAAATCCTGGGCTGTGAGGTTCAGCCACCGGCGGTCGGCCCGCAGCGCCCCGATGCGGACGTCGTCGCCCCGACGGTGGCCCGTGGTCACAACCACCACCTCGCCGGCGGACTTGCCGCCCCCGACCGAAACCACGTCGCCCGGGCGCAGGCGACTCAGGGCGGAGGTGACTTCGAGGCGATCCCGCTCGGGCCCTGGGCGATCCCGCTCAGAGGGCCGCTCGGGCCCTGGGCGATCCCGCTCAGAGGGCCGCTCGGGCCCTGGGCGGCGAGCGTCGCCGCGGCCGTCAGTGGTTCGGCGGGGGCCACCCGCGGTGTCGAGCATCCGCCTCAGACGGCGGTACTCCTCGATGTCGCCCCGGTCACACGTCGCTTCCCGCCGCGCCGTCTCGATCAGCTTGCGATTTCGATCGATCTGAGCCTCCAGACGCACGACATCACGATCGGCGTGGTACTGGGCGAAGGACAGGTTCAAGAGGTGGTGGGCCTGAGTGGAGCTGTACTGGCGCACCAGGTTGGCGGCCATGTTGTAGGTGGGTCGGAAGGAGGACGTGAGTGCGTAGGTACGGGCCGAAGCGAGACTGGCCACGGTCTCGAAGGATACGAACGGCGACCACAGGACCACTGCGTGGCCCAGAGAGTCGATGCCGCGGCGCCCCGCGCGACCCGTCAGCTGGGTGTACTGACCCGGGGTGAGCAGTTCGTGGCGCTCGCCGCCGAACTTGGAAAGGTTCTCGATGACCACGGATCGCGCCGGCATGTTGATGCCCAGGGCCAGCGTCTCGGTGGCGAATACCGCCTTTACCAACCCGGCCGAAAAGCACGCCTCCACCGCTTCTTTGAAGGGCGGGACCATGCCCGCGTGGTGTGCGGCCAGCCCGTTCTCCATGCCCAGCATCCATTCGCCGAAGCCGAGCGCTGCCAGATCGGAATCCGACAACGCCCCTATTCGGGCCTCGACCAGGGCGCGGATGGCCGTGCGCTCGTGATCGCTGGTGAGGCGCAGGCCCGAAGTCAGGCACTGGCGTACCGCCTGGTCGCACCCGGCCCGGCTGAAGATAAAGGTGATCGCCGGCAGCATGGATCGCTCCTCCAGGGCTCCGATCACCTCATCGCGCCGGGGCGTTCGATAGCGCGAGCGGCCCCCTAAGCGGGAAGACTGAGCCTGGGTGCTGTCGAAGCGGTTGCCTTCGGGGTTGTGGCGGTCGGCCACGAAGGTGTCGACCAGGCGCAGTTCGTCTGTGTGGCGATGACCGACCAGGTAGTGATGGTTGAGGACGACCGGGCGGCGCTCTTCGATCACCGCTTTGGTCGAACCCCGGACGGTGCTCACCCAGTCGGCAAAGTCCTCCACGTTGGAAACGGTGGCCGAAAGACAAACCATGTCCACGTCCGGCGGGGTGTGGATGATCACTTCCTCCCACACCGGGCCTCGTTCGCGGTCCTGGAGATAGTGGACCTCGTCGAGGATCACGTAGCGCAGTCGCTCCAGGGTGGGGGACTGGGAATAGAGCATGTTGCGGAGAACCTCGGTGGTCATCACCACCACGGCCGCCTCACCGTTCACGCTGTTGTCCCCGGTGAGGAGACCAACCTTTTCCGGACCGTAGATCGCAATCAGGTCGTTGTACTTCTGGTTGGAAAGAGCCTTCAGGGGCGTGGTGTAGAACGCCTTCTCCCCGGCGCCCAGCGCCTTGGCCACCGCATACTCGCCAACCACGGTTTTGCCTGATCCCGTGGGGGCGGCCACCACCACGGAATGGCCGGCATCGATGGCGTCGAGGGCTTCGATCTGAAATCCGTCGAGACCGAACGGATAGTGGGCGATGAACTCGGCCCGGGTCATTTCTTCATCAGGCGACCGGTGACGATGGCACCTTCGTAGAACAGGTACATGGGTAGCGCCATGGCGAAGAGCGAATAGGGGTCGCCGCCTGGGGTGAGCAACGCTGCTGCCAGCAGGATTCCCACCGCCGCACCCCGCCGCCAGCTACGGAGGCGCTGGCTGGTCAAGACGCCTGCCAGCTGCAGAAAGACCAGAAGCACGGGAAACTCGAAAGCCAACCCGAAGGCGATGACCATGGTGGTCACGAGTCCCAGGTACTTGGCCGGGGTGAAAAACGTCTCCAAGTTCTCGCCGCCGATGCCGATGAGAAACCGCAGCGCCTGTTCGAAGCTGAGCAGGGCGACAAGGGCGCCCAGGGCGAAGAGAATTATCGAGGCGGCGATGAAAGGGATCGCATACTTCTTCTCCTTGCGATGAAGCCCGGGCGTGACGAAGCGCCACAGCTCCCACAGGACCACCGGCGAAGCCAGGAACGCCCCACACCAGGCCGCGATCTTCAGTCGGGTGGCGAAACCCTCGAGGGGGTCGATGATGGCCAGAGTGTTCTTGCCGGTGATCTCCTCGTAAGGCCCGATCAGAAAAACGAGGATCTTGTCGTAGAGGGCGAAGGCGACGATGGCGCCCAGAACGAGGGCGATAGAGCAGATGATGAGGCGCCGGCGTAGTTCGCCCAAGTGCTCCACCAACGCCATGCGGGTGCCGTTATCGGCCAAAGGATCGTCTTCGAAGATGGCGATGGTCCGAATCTAAGAAGTAGTCGGTTCCGTATCGGCGCCCCCCGCCTCAACTCCGGGGGGTGTCTCAAGTTCAGCCAGGGCTTCGATTCCAACCGGGGGGGGTGTGGCCAGAGGCGTAGGCGTCCGGGTGACAGCCGGGCCTGGACCATTACCGGCGAGGTCGGTCGGATTCAGATCGATGGCGGACTTCATCTCGTCGGATATCCCCTGCGACCATTTTCTGACCTCTGCCAAGGCCCGCCCCACTTGTCGGCCGGCTTCGGGTAGGCGTTTGGGCCCGAGAACGATCAGCGCGAACACCGCAATGACGAGGAGCTCAGCCGGTCCAAGGGAGGACGGCATTATCGGGTTTCCGTTGGCCCCTCAGTTGTCCCGGACCGACGATCGCCAGCCCTTTATCTCACCGTTGACGCGCTGAGCCGCCGGCGCCACCCGAGCCAGGTCCTCGAGGCCCCGCCTGACGTCCTTGAGGGCCCGGGACAATCGGGCCAGGGACCATCCGAGCACTCCGAGGGCCGCGATCCCCACAACCACGGCGGCAATCACCCAGGCATTCATGGCCGAAGACTAATGCCGGACGTCGGTAGAGTTCGCGCCGTCGAAGCTCTGCTCCAACCACCGATCCTGTTCGCGTCGCGAGGGGCCAGCGCCCACGTGGCCGGCGACAGCCTGGAAGCCTTTCGTCTCGCCTTGCGGTTGGGGGCCACGGGATTGGCCACGGGGGTGTGGCGCACTGCGGATGGAGCGGTCGTGCTCAGCGCCACCGGACGCCAGACGACCCGATTGCGCAAGCGCCCGGTGAGCGAGTTGTCCCGATCGGCGGTGCCGGAGTTGGTGACGGTGGGGGAGCTTCTGGACTGCTTGAAGGGCGACTTCCTGCTGTTGGTGAGCGTGGAGCCGGCATCGGGCGACGAGGGCTCGGTCATCGAAGACCTGGTTGAGCTGGCAGCCAACCACGACTCGGGGATGCTCGGCCGCTTGTGGGTGAGCCACGACGACGTAGAGCTATTGACGACCTGGCGCCAACGCTTCGGTCCGATCCGCTTGGTCAACTCCGCCCGCCTACGCGATCTTCGCCACGGTCCCGAGCGCCGAGCGGCTCAGTTGGCCGACGCCGGGATCGACGCGATCAGCATGCACCACAGTGACTGGAGCGGCGGCCTGGTAAGCCTGTTCCATCGGTTCGAGCGCCTCGCCTTCGGCTGGGACGCCCAGCACGAGCGCATCATCTCCGCCTTGCTGGCGATGGGCCTTGACGCGGTGGCCGGCGACCACGTGGACCGGCTGGTGGACTCGTCGTAGACGCTGCGCCGCGCCTTATGGGGGGACTACTTGCGGGTGACCCGGCGGCGGTCGGATTCGGTGAGCATGCGCTTGCGGATGCGGATCGCGGCCGGGGTGATTTCCACCAGTTCATCGTCGGCGATGGTCTCGATGGAGGTTTCGATGGTGAGCGGCCGGGGCGGCGCGAGGTTGATCGCGTCGTCGGCAGCGTGGGTGCGGATGTTGGTCTTCTGCTTCTCGCGAATGGCGTTGACCATCATGTCGCCCGGCCGGGCGTTCTCGCCGATAACCATCCCCTCGTAGACGGCTTCGCCCGGGCTGACGAACAGTTCGCCTCGAAGTTGCAGTCCGTCCAGGGCGTAGCCGGTGGTGGTGCCTGAGCGGTCCGAGACCATGGCCCCCCCTCGCCGCTGGGGCAACTCTCCAGCCCACGGGGCCCAACCCCGGTGACGGGTGTGGAGCAGAGCGGTTCCCCGGCTGGTGGTGAGCAGCTGAGAGCGAAAGCCGAGCAGCCCACGCGCGGGGGCCTCGAAGCTGACCACCGTCCGGCCGGGGTCGCCGCCGCGAAGATCCATGACCACTCCCTTGCGGGGAGCCAGCAGCTGGGTGACGGCGCCCACGTGTTCGTCGGGCACGTCCACCACCCCTTCCTCCACCGGTTCATGGCGCTTGCCATCGATCTCACGGGTGATCACCTCGGGCCGGCTCACCTGCATCTCGTAGCCCTCGCGCCGCATGGACTCGATGAGTACGGCCAGCTGCAACTCGCCCCTACCAGCCACCTGCAAAACGTCGGGCGAACCCGTGTCCTCCACCCGGATGGCGACGTTGCCGAGGACCTCCTTGGCCAACCGCTCGCGCAGGTGGCGCGAGGTGACATAACGCCCCTCGCGACCCGACATTGGAGACGTGTTCACGCCGAAGGTCATGCGAAGTACCGGCTCGTCAACCGTTAGGCGGGGGAGAGGGTCGGGGTCGGCCGGATCGGCCAGGGTGTCGCCGATTTCGACTTCGGGAAATCCCGCGATAACGAACAGGTCGCCGGCCACCAACTCGGTGGCGTCGACGCGTCCGAGTCCTTCCACCGCAAGCAGCTTGGCCGGCTTGCGAGCCACGGCTGTTCCTTCGGCGGCCACCAAAGCGATCGGCCGATCGCCCCGGAGCGTGCCTCGCACAACCCGACCGACAGCCATCCGTCCGAGATAATCCGACGCATCCAGGTTGGTCACCAGAGCCTGCAGGGGGGCGGCCGGGTCGCCAATGGGAGCAGGAACTGTGTGCAACACGGCATCGAGCAGGGGAGCCAGCGTCGCATCAAGGGGGGGCACACCCACCCCCACCATGGCCCGACCTTCCCGCGCTATGGCCGAGATCACAGGGAACTCGATGTGGTGTTCGGGCACTTCCAGGTCCAAGAAAAGTTGGTAGATTTCGTCGAGGACTTCTCCGGTACGGGCGTCGGAACGATCGACCTTGTTCAACACGACCACCGCTGGTAGATCGGCCGCCACCGCTTTGGACAATACGTACCGAGTCTGAGGTAGGGGACCCTCGGCGGCATCCACCAACAGCAAGATGCCGTCCACCATGGTCAGCGCGCGTTCTACTTCTCCCCCGAAATCGGCGTGACCCGGCGTGTCGACCAGGTTGATCTTCACGCCTTGCCAGTGCACCGAAGCGGCTTTGGCCAGGATCGTTATGCCGCGTTCGCGTTCTTGGTCGTTGGAGTCCATTACCCGGTCCACCAGGGTCTGATGGGCCCGAAAGACGCCGGTTTGGCGCAGAATGGTGTCGACCAGAGTGGTCTTTCCGTGGTCGACGTGGGCTACGAGGGCGACATTGCGCAAGGGGGTTGTTTCCATGGGAGACCCCCAGCCTAAGGGAGTGGCGAAGCGGCGCCGGCCAAGAGCCGGTCGGGAGGACTCGAAGCGGTATCCTGCGCGCTTTGCAGAAGGGGGTGAACATGCCACGGTACTGAGCAGCCAATGAAAACTCGCCCGGTCGGGCGATCCAGGCCGTGGCCCCTTCGCTCCGCTGACAAGCCGAGGGCGGCCCGGTCGGTACCTACACCTAGTTCGGCCTTCATTCCGGTCCCGACGACCAAATGCCCAAGGAGCCCTTCTGTGACGAACCAGTACTCCGACGCGCTGGAGCGCGTGATCAACGACGTGGTTGCCCCCCGGGCGGCCGCTGTGGATGCCGAGGCCACGTTCCCCGCCGAGGCGGCGGCGGCGCTCGGCCAGAGCGGCATCCTCGGCCTGATGAGCGCCTCAGAAGTGGGAGGGGGCGGGCTGGGGTTGGCCGAGGCAGCGGAGGTGATCGAGAAGCTGGCCGGCACCTGCGGGTCGACCGCGATGGTCGTGCTGATGCACTACGCCGCCGCCTCGGTGATCGAAGCCGAAGGACCTCGCGACGTGCGACGTGAGATTGCCGGCGGCGGGCACTTGAGCACGTTGGCGTTTTCCGAGGCCGGATCCCGCAGCCATTTCTGGGCGCCCACCTCGACGGCCACTGTTACCGAAGGCGGCGCTCTCACCGACGGCGGCGCCGGGTCGGTGCGCCTCGACGCCCGCAAGAGCTGGATCACAGCCGCCGCCGCAGCCGACAGCTACGTCTGGTCCAGCCGGCCCCTCGCCGCCCCCGGTCCCATGACCCTGTGGCTGGTGCACCCGGACGCCGCCGGGCTGACGGTCGCGGGTGGTTTCGACGGTCTCGGTTTGCGGGGTAACGGATCGGTGCCGGTCACCGCCGAGGGCGTGGTCGTGTCGAGCGATGCGATGTTGGGCGCCGACGGCGCTGGCCTGGACGTGGCCATGGTCACGGCCCTTCCCACTTTCTTGGTGCTGTCGGCGGCGTTCAGCCTGGGTCTTATGGAGGCGGTAACGGCCGAGGCGTCGGCGCACCTTTCGACCACCCGCCTCGAACACCTGAATCAGACTCTCGTCCAGCAACTGAGCCCTCGCCTGGACCTGGCCCGCCTGCGGGTGACCACCGACACCGTCCGGGCCTTCCTGGCCGACACGTTGTCCGCCTTGGCAACCGGACGAGCCGATGCCATGTTGCGCGTCCTCGAAGTGAAGGCGGTAGCCGGTGAGGCTGCGGCCCGGGTGACCGATACGGCAATGAAGGTGTGTGGGGGGGCGGCCTTCCGCAAGGAGTTGGGCATCGAGCGGAGGATGCGTGACTCCCTGGCGGCCCGGGTCATGGCTCCCACCACCGATGCTCTGTACGACTTCGTCGGCCGAGCCATCAGCGGCCTGAATTTGTTGGGAGATCCCGATGTCGCATCCTGAGTCGCTATTGCTGGGCGCCGTGGCCTACGACCCCAAGGTGGTGACCATCTGGGAGGGATTTCGGGGCTGGTTCGACATCATGGGATTCCAGCTCGACTTCGTCCTCTACTCCAATTACGAACGCCAAGTCCAGGATCTGCTGGAGGGCCGGATCGACGTGGCCTGGAACTCGCCGCTCGCGTGGGTTCGGGCCCGGCGAATGGGCCAGGAGTTGGGCCGGCCGGTCGAGGCGGTCGCCATGCGCGACACCGACATGGACCTGTCGTCGGTGGTGGTGGTGAGAGCTGATTCACCGGTGACGTCGATCCAGGACCTGGCGGGCGGAAGGGTGGCAACCGGGGCGGTCGACTCGCCCCAGGCCACGCTTCTGCCATTGACTCATCTGGCCGACTCCGGTCTTGTGGCCGACACTGATTTCGTGTTGCACCGTTTCGAGGTGGGCATGGGCCTGCACGGCGATCACATCGGAGGCGAGCGCGAGGCCGCCCGGGCGCTCATGGCCGGCGAGGTGGACGCCGCCTGCATGATCGACTCGAACCACCTGCTTTTCAGTGCCGAGGGCACCCTGACCGCAGGCGCCACCCGGGTCATCGCCCAGACCGACCTCTACGACCACTGCAACATGACCGTGGCTGCTCACGTCGAGCCAAGCGTGGTGGAACGCTTCACGTCGCTGCTGTTGGCCATGGACTACTGCGACTCGGAGGTTCGTCCCCTGCTGGACCTGGAGGGGCTGAAGAGGTGGAGGCCGGGGCGCCTAACCGGCTATCAGGCCTTGGAGGCCGCCGTCGATCGATTCGGCTTCTACGACCACCGAGGTGAAGTCACCGCCGTCGGCTACCACCCGTGAGTGTCCGGCCAGCCGCAGAGGCTCTGGCCGTCGTGGAGTTGGGTTCCCTAGGTTTCGACCGCGGGGGCCATCTGTTGGTGGAGAGGGCATTGGGCCGGGTCGGAGTCGGTGAGGCGCTAGAGGTTCGGGGTCGTGACCCTCACCTGGGACTGCACCTCCGGGCATGGTGTCGAGGGCGTGGCCACGAACTGATCCGCTCCGACGTGGTCATGCGCAAAGCCGTGGCCGACGGGCGATGGGCGGGGGCGCAGCGCGCCGGCGGGCCGGGGACCGACGGCCTGGTGGCTCACCCACCGGCCAGTTGGGGAGTGGCTGCGCGCGGGGCTTTGCTGGAACAGGGGGCTCCGCCGCTGTCGGGGTGCGATCTCGACCGCCGCGACGAAGTGTGGACCGACCTGGCCCCCAAGCTCTACGCCCAGGCCCTGGCCGGCCAGTGGGACCCGGCAACCGCAGTGGACTGGAGCCAAGGGGACCCCCTTGCGCCCGAAGTCGAGGCGGCGGTGGTGCAGCTGATGACCTACCTGGTCGAGAACGAGCAGACCGCCCTGGTGGTACCCGCTCGGTTCCTCGGCCGCATTCACCCCCACTTCCGGGAGGTCATGCAGTTCCTCGCAGTACAGGTTGCCGACGAAGCCCGCCACATGGAGGTCTTCACCCGCCGGGCCCTGCTGAACGGATCGGAAATGGCTACATCGGGCGCCGGCGGGCGGGCGTCGCTACAGACGTTGGTGACGGAACCCGAGTACTCGGTTGCATCCTTCCTGCTCTCGGTGCTGGGCGAGGGAACGTTCCTGCACCTGTTGTCTTTCTTGGAGCGCTACGCGCCCGACGGCGTCACCCGGCAGATCTGCCGCTTGGCATTGGGCGACGAGGCCCGTCACGTGGCTTTCGGGCAGGCCCATCTGGAGCACCGCATGTCGGTGGACCCAACGCTACGCGATCGCCTGAGGGCGGCGGTTCACCGCCGCCACGATGCCCTAGCCGCCACCTCGGGTTTGTCCAGCGATGTATTCGACGCACTCGTCGTGCTGGCCGCCGGCGACTGGGCCCCCGATGCGATCGGCCGTGGCTGGGACCGGGTGATGAGCCTCCAGGGCGAAATGGATGAGGGCCGGCAGCGGCGCCTGGTCCGCCTGGGTTTCGAGTCTGGGGAGGCGCAAGAGCTTTCCCAGCTCCACACCCGAAATTTCATGTAGAGCTCTGACCGGTCTGCAACGCCCGGGTGGTTTCACCGGACCGATGCACTGACCGGTGGAACTCGCCATTAAGGGTTGTAATCGAACACATATTCGCTATAATCACGAGGTGCTCTCCGGCCCATACTGCGAAGAAGCAGATCGACTTGAGGCCGAAATTGCTGAGGTATGTGGAGTGGTCAATGCCGCTCAGGCCCGGCTGGTGGATCTTGTCGCCTCGGTCATCGAAACGGGCGCCTGGGACGTGTGCGGCATCCGTTCGGTCGAGCACTGGCTTTGTTGGAAGTGCGGCGTCAGC